>Ga0335072_10000276_pt1 | contig 109981 bp, 83 predicted proteins | sample Lox_Sample_21_FD_206725 | JGI IMG/M metagenome (GOLD analysis project Ga0335072, IMG submission 206725) | Soil microbial communities from Loxahatchee National Wildlife Refuge, Florida, United States - Lox_Sample_2.1 | ecosystem: Environmental > Terrestrial > Soil > Wetlands | place: USA...
TCCGGCGTCGCGCACGGCCCCAACCATACCGGCTCCTTCTGCTGCCTTAGGCCTCGACGCCGAGGAAGGTCCAGCGTGAGCGGCGTGTAGCTGCTGGCCTTCCAGAAGCGCAAGTTGCCCAGGATCGCCACCATGCGCGTGCGTCCCCAAAGAAGCAGTAAGTCGAAGAAGCGCGGATCTCGCGCGCACAAGAGCATCGCGACGCCGTGAATGGGTGCCGCAAGCAGCAGAGCCAGCAAATTGCGGCTGAGGAGAAAGAGTTCCATGGTGAAGACCATGTTTGCGAGCAGCGCTGTGTAGGTCACCCCCCAGCGCATAGCCGGTCGAGTGGCTGCGACGAACAGCGGATCGGCTCTGAGTCCTGCGTTGCGCCGGCTCATGGGGGGGCTCAAACTCCGAACAAGCCGCGTACCCAGGTCACGATCTGCGAGGCGCCGAAGGCGATGCAGATCCCCAAAATCGCGGCAATACACCACCCCCACGACATTCGATTTGCCATAGCCATCGCTCCGAGGACCATCACGAGGATGATGGCGATGGGCGTCAACCAGGCGATGATGTTGGTCTCAAGGGCCGTTGCGCCCGTGAGGAACGGTGATGTCTGTGCGGCCGCGAGCCGCGGCAGCGCAAGCGCGGCGAGAAAGCCGGCACTCAGAGTGAAGCGACGAGCTGCGCGCAGATCTCTCGGATTCATGGTGGCGTCCACGAGCCTTCGGGGAGCGCAATGCCACCAGAGTTTCGAGCCGCGGACCAGCTACGTTTCGGGTGCGAATCTCCGGAAATTCATCTGGACATACAGCCGGATCACGCCGGCGGATCGGTATCCGGCGTGGCGATCAGCGCTTCGACGGAAAGGCCAAACGCTTGAGCCGATCGCGGCGCCGAGCACGACAGATCGGTGGAAAGTACGTGCAGTTGAAGATACGCGAAGAGCGTGTCGTTGAGCTGCGAGAGCAGCGCGCAATCGCCCGAATCGAGGGTCTTGGGCTCTCCGGGTCCCAGCCGCACGACCTTCTGGACTGCCTTGGTCTGCGCCCAGCGTGCTTCGGCTCCGCTCAGCGCGCGCAGTGTTTGGAACTTCAGATCCAGGGTCGGCGAGCGGCCTCCCCCTGCCGCCTTCGCCCCACAGTTGTAGCGCATGATATCCATGTATTTTCGTGCGCCGATTGCAAGCAGGATGCCATGGAGCTTGTACCACAGCGCATCGCAAGTGTAGGTCTTCGGAAGCCCTTGCAACGGAATTTGAACGTCTCGTGTGATCCAGGTGGCCCAGGTCTCTGCGCCCGAGGGCGTCTGCTGTGATGCCACCTCGCTTGCGAAAGACGCCGCGCTGAGCAAGGTCAGCGACCACGAGGCCAATACAACGACCGCAGGTTTCATCGTGCCTCCATGCGCTCAGCGCGCGTGCAGCTGCTGCTGAGAATTCAGGTGCATGCCCACCGCGGCATACACTACGGCGAGCAGTCCCGTCACGAAGATGCCATCGAACGTCCCGGCGCCCCCGATCGATGCGACCGGCGCACCGAGGCCCTGAATTCTATTCAGATTCAGAAGATCCGCTCCGATCAATGTGCCCAGACTTCCGCTGATGTACGCAAGCGGCGCGGCGTAGCGGCGCGACAAGAGCACCGCAACCAGGGCCGTGATCACCGGTGGTATGAACACCGGCTCCGCGACGCCGAGCCCGTACACCGGCCGCGCAAGCGCATGGCATACCACCGTCACGACCGCGATGCCGGCGAGCCCGAGCACATACAGGTTGTTCTTCACGAGCAGATACAGAGAAAGCACGGTCGGGATGACGGCGCCCCCGAGATTGACGGCAATCACCGTTGCCGGCCATTCGCGCACCATGGGCACGACGTAGGGCACGCCGAAGAAGTCGATGGTGGTGGGCACGGAGATCGAGCGCCCCGGCAGGTAGCCGACCGGGATGTTGACGTAGCTGCCTACGAGTGCGAGCAGCAGGATGGTGAGCATCGCGCGGGCACTGATTCCCATGCTGGCCGATGCGAATCGCACGATCCCCGCGGCGACAATCGACACCACGGCGCCCAGCAGGACGAACAGAACCAGCAATACGGGCCAAGCAACAGGGAAGTAATGAAGACCGGAGGAACGCATAGGGACGCCAACCAGGATCACACGCCTTGGCCGTATTGTACGCCGGGCGACAGGCGGGGACGGTGATCTTCAAAGGATGGGCCCACCGTGACGCTTCGGATTCAGGTACGCGCCGGAATGATGGGGAGCACCACGCGAGAGCAGCGGTCGGCATCGACGTACACGGTGTTCGTGGCGATGCGCCGGGTAAGCCCTGTACCCTCGGGCGCGCCGGTGTTGGGATTCACGTCGAAATGAGGGAAGTTGCTCGAGGAGATGTCGAGGCGGATGCGATGCCCTCGCTTGAACAGGTTTGATGTGGGGAATGCGTCGACCTTGATCAGGTAGACCTGTCCGGCCGCAAGCGGCTGCGGATGCTCCCACGAGTCGCGGTAGCGACAGCGCAGAATGCCGTCCGTGAGATTCAGCGCAAATCCCTGTGGATAGTCCTCGCTGGGCGGGTACACATCGAGGAGCTTGATCGTGAAGTCCGTATCCGGCGCATCCGAGCTGATCCACAGTTGCGCCTCGATTGCCCCGGTGACCTCGACATCGTCCGCAAGCGGCGGGCTCTGAAAGACCAGAACATCGGGTCGCGCCGCCACCGGAAGGTATGGCGGCCGCGAGCCGTAGAACGCCGGGCTCTCCGTTTGATCGTACCCGCCGGGGCGCATGAGCGGCTCTCCCGAGGTCACGCTCCCTCCCATGGTGGGGACGGGATGATGAGGATCGAACTGGTAGCTGAGCGGTGTTGCTCCAGCCTCCGGAGGGGAGAGACTGAGCCGCCCATCGGCGCTCAGAAAGTAGGCCGTCAACTTTGCATCGGGGATCGGCCAATCGGACTCGCTGCGCCAGCGTCCGCCATGATCGAGCCGGCCGTCGCTGGTCTTGCGTCCGCTCCCACCCCCCATCACGAAGATCCGCACCGGCGGCTCCCGGTCGGCAATGCGCGGAGAGCCCTTCAGGTAGCGATTGAACCAGGCGAGCCGCAAAGCAAAGTAGTCGGCACCGCCTTCCGCATCGAGCGTCGAGCCCGCGCCGAAGGCGGCATCACCCGAATAAGGCGTGGAGCGAGCCCCGTGGGTCCAGGGTCCCATGATCAGCTTCACCGGCCCGCGCTTGAGCTTTGCGAGTCCGACGTAGTTGTCGGTCGCGGTGCGCGCGTACGCATCGTACCAACCGGAGACATGCACCATCGCGGCGTCGGTGAATTGCCGGTAAAAGCCCTGCGCGTAGATCCCGAGCTGCTTCCAGTAGCCATCGAATCGGCCGTGCTCCCATTGCTCGTAAACGTAGCTCTCGTAATCGGGCACCAGGCTGAGCGGGGTGTAGCCGCGCTTCCACGGCATGCTGGCGAACCAAGCTTTGAGGTCAACTGCCTTGAGCGCAGCGAGCAAACGCGGGCTGTGCCGCACCTCGCGACTCTCCAGCGCTTGGCTGTATGCCCAGGTCACCTGCTTGAGCTCGAACGCACCGCCCTGGCGGATACCGCCCTGATAGGCATTGGAGAAACCTCCGCAATCGATGTACATCGCCGCAAGCCCCGGAGGATTCAGGCATGCCAGTGCGACTTGAGTGTGCGCCGCATAGGACAACCCCATGGTGCCGATGCGTCCGTCGCTCCAGGGCTGACGCCGCAGCCACGCGCAGGTATCGAATCCGTCCTCGCCTTCGCGCAGATACTTGATGAACTCGCCCTCGGAGTCGTGGCATCCGCGGCAGTCCTGAAAGATCACCACATAGCCGTGACGCACGTAGAACGCGGCGACTTCGGCGCGCGACTTCGGCACGGGATTGGCTGCCGTGAAGTCTCGAAAGCTCGTGATGTTTCGCCCGTAAGGTGTCCGCTCCAGGATGACCGGGAACCGCCCAGCGGCTCGCTTACCGGAACGCGCGGGGTGATAGACATCCGTTGCGAGGTGCACTCCATCGCGCATGCGGACACGGACATTGCTCTCGAGCAGCACCTCGAAGGGCTCGGCTGTCTCGCCGGATGGCACCTGCCCGAGCCGCGAAAGCCCCACAGCCGCTGCAAAGAGCGAGAATCGACGCCGGCTGATCGGCCTGGATGGCATCGTACTGCCCGACGGTTCGCAGTGCGTGCCCGTTGGCCTCAGCGCGCAGCGCCGCTCGGCACGAATCTCCAGCGCCCGACGACGCTTGCCGAGACCTTGATCCGACTGGGAATGATATTGGGCCGTTCCTCTCCAGCGAGGCTCCGGGCCGCCATCAAGGGCACGGGATTGAATTCCACACGTCTGGGGGCGCCTTGCGGCTCCATCGTAAGCAGCAAGAGCTGTCCCAGCGTGCCCCCGCCGGCCCGAGCGACCGTCTCCGCATCGGCCCTGGCCTGGGAGACAGCTTGTGCGAGCGCCTGCCGTCGCGCCTCGTCGGAGTTCTTCGCCGAAAAGCTGATTGCGGAGATTTGCGTGGCGCCGGCGCTCAGGGCCGCATCGATGTAAGCACCAAGCCGGTCGAGCCGGTCCGTCTCGATCTGGATCAAGGTCGTTGCCTGGTACCCCGTTCGCTTTTGCCGCTGCGTCGCCTGGTCGTATTCCCAGCGCGGGGTGACCGTCAACAGGGATTCGTCGACCTCACCATGGCTCAACCCGGCCGTGCGGAGTGAGCTCGAGACCGCCTTGGTCAGCCGAGTGCTCTCGGCGCTGGCCTCAGCAGCCGATGCGGCGAGTGAGTCGATGTCGATGGAGAACGCCGCCGTCGTCGCCGCGATGGTCACATCCGCCGTGCCGCTTGCGACGACCTGAGGCTCGAGTGGCTCCTCATCCGCAGTGGCGGCGCTGCTGAGTATTCCCACACACGACAGCATGCAAACAACAGCGGCCCGCGCTGCGAACCATCTGCCAGAGTGGGAGTTGCGCACGGCCTTCAGCTCCAGCATCCAGGGATTGCGCCATCTTACCCCCACCCGGGGTGGAGCTACCCATCCGGGTAGTTCCGCGCGCGCCGCGCTCATCGCAAGCTCCGCGGCATCGATCACCACGGATGACCTTCATGCCAGCAAGTGCCTTGTTGCAGCAGCTCTCGGAGGAACGCGCGACGCTTGCCGACACGCTTGTTCCACGAATCGTGACCGTCTTGGCCGGCAGGCGGCGCAGCCTGTCGGCCATTCGTTGGCGGCCCCCCTACCTCATCACCGCGGCCGAGCCGCTCGGCGGCGTCGAGCGAGTCGCATGGCACTCGCCGTATGGACCCGAAGCAGAGGCGGATGCGCAGCGCGCGGAGGTGGTGGCGACCGACCTGACAACCGATGTGGCGGTGATCCGTACCAGCACCGACACCAACGCTCAGGTCGAGGCGCCTCCCGCACCTGCGCTGCGAGAGGGGCTGCGGCTCGCAGAGACGGTTGCGATTGTCGGGTGCGATCCGCGGGGCACGCTCCTTCGGTGGAGCACCGTCTCGGTTGCAGGAGGCGCATGGCGCTCACGGCGCGGCGGACGGATTGCCCAGCGACTCGAGTTCGACGGGGCGCTCGATGCGCGATTCGAGGGAGCCCTCGTCGCGGATGCGGCAGGGCGGCTCGCAGCCATGCAGGTCTCAGGACCATTCGGCCGCTCGCTCGGTATTCCTGCCGAGACCGTCGAGCGCGTGCTGCGCGCAGTCGAGCAGCATGGCTACTTGCCGCGGCCGTATCTCGGACTACGTCTGCAGACCCTGTGGCTCGATGCCGCGGCTGTGGCTCATTTGGGCCGCCGCAGCGCACGTATCCCCGTCATCACCGGAGTCGAAGCCCACTCCCCCGCGGCCCACGCCGGGGTGGAGCTTGGGGACCTGATCGAGACGATTGACGGCCAGGAGGTCGATGGGGTCGATGCGATCCTGCGGGCGTTGGGTGATGCGACGCCAGGGGCAGAGCTGGTGCTGCGCCTGCGCCGCGGCGGGAAAGCCGAAACGCGTACCCTGAAGGTCATCGAGCGGCCCCGCACGGCTTGCTGAGCGAGCCTTGCGCTTTGCCGCAGCGTCACCATCTTGAGGTGTCGTGCACGTGATTGTCGCCGCTACAGATCCTGGTGCTCGCGAGGTGCTGCGAGCGAAAGTGCTGCAGATGGGGTTGCCCTGCGATGAGGAGGCGCGCTCGGCCGAGACCCTCGAGCGGAGCCTCGATCTCCTCGACGCGGCGGACTCCGCCCTCGTCGTGATCGAGCAACACGAGCAAGTGACCCTTGCCCCCGTGGCGCTCGGTCGCGGCGTTCCGGTTCTCATCTGGCCCACGAACGGCCGACCCAGGCTGGCGGGATTTACCAGACGGACGACGCACACCCCTGGAAGAATGACCGCGCGCGAGCGCGAAATCCTCGGGTTGGTGGCCGCGGGAACCTCCAACAAGCAGATCGCTCGCGTTCTGCGCATCTCGCCGAATACGGTGAAGTTCCATCTCACGACGCTCTTCGGGAAGCTCGGAGTCACCACGCGGGCCGAAGCCATCGCTGCGGCCGCCCGCAGCGGAGAGCTGTCGCTGTGAGCGCCGTGCCTGACGATGCGTGCGTACTGGATGCCTACTCGCGCACCGTGATGCGGGTGGCCGAGACGGCAACCCCGGCGGTCGTTGCGATCTCGGTTGCGCACCGGAATGCGCCGGCAGCAGCGGGCCGCCGTCGTGGGCCTGCCGGTGGTGGAAGCGCCTCTGGAGCTGTCTTCACCCCCGACGGATTGATCCTCACCAACAGTCACGTGGTCCATGGCGCGCGCGCTATTCGCGTGATCTCCGCGCGCGGCGACGAGCTCGAAGCGGATCTCCTCGGCGAGGACCCCGACACGGACACCGCCCTGCTTCGAGTGACGGGCTCGCTGCCACCGCTCGAGCTGGGCCGTTCGCACACTCTTCGGGTGGGCCAGCTCGTGGTCGCCATCGGCAATCCCTTTGGCTTCGACTGCACGGTCACGGCAGGTGTCGTGAGCGCACTCGGGCGCTCACTGCGGGCAACCTCCGGCCGGTTGATCGAGAACGTGATCCAAACGGATGCCGCGCTCAACCCCGGGAACTCGGGGGGCCCGCTCGTGGACTCGAACGGACGCATGGTCGGCATGAACACCGCCATCATTGCAAGTGCTCAGGGCATCTGCTTTGCGATCGGCATCGACACCGTGCAACAGGTCGTCGTGGAGCTGCTGCGACACGGCCGGGTGCGCCGCGCAAGCCTGGGCATCGGTGCTCAGACCGTGCCGGTTCCGCAGCGCCTGCGGCGCCACTTCGAGCTCTCCCAGCATCATGCCACGCGCGTACTGCAGGTCCTGCCTGAAGGGCCGGGCGCACGCGGGGGCATGCAGCCGGGAGATCTGCTCGTTGGCCTCGAGGGGCAGCCCCTCGAGGGTGTCGATGACCTGCATCGCACGCTCATCGGCGCGCGCATCGGTCAACCGGTCACGCTCGATGTGATCCGGCGTGGCCGCAGGGTGCAGCTGGAGGTCACCCCCGCCGAGGCCTCTACAGGCGCAGACTGAGCTCCACTCCTCCTGTGAGCGGCTGATTGGTCTGGATCCGCGTGAAATCGGGCTGGGGCTCGTTCTCCATGAACATGCTCTCGAGCTGAGCATGCTTGTTGAACACATTGTTCGCGAACAAGGTCACCGTGAAGGTATCCCGAAACTTGACGCCTGCGCGCACGTTGGTCAGCGCATATGCGGCCATGGGAATGTACGCGCCGCTCGCCTCGTAGGGGTTGGGGAATGCGAGCGAGTAGCGCTGACCCGTGTAGCTTTCCTCCAGCCGGGCGGTGAGCGTGTAAGAGCCTCCGAGTGGCTGGGAATAGTTGGCCGCCACGGTTCCGCTCACCGGCGCCACTTCCGGCAGCTTGTTGACCGGCGTGATGACCCAGTGAGGCCCCCCGTCCAGCCATTCATGCAGGTAGCCGGCGGCAACCTCGAAGCTGAATCCAGCTCCGACCAGCGCCAGCATGTCCACGTCGCCGCCGTAGATCGTGACCTTGTTGCCGTTGATGTTGAGCGCCCAGTCATTGGGGTACGCCTCGAGCTGGACGTGCCGCCAGTCCTCGTAGTAGACGCTTGTATTGAGGATCAGTTGACGATCGAGCAGGCGCGCCTTCTCTCCGACCTCGTAGCTCCACACGGAGTCGGGCTCGTATGTCGAGGGCCACTTGCCGCCCGCAGGATAGTTCATGCCCGCGTAGGCTGCGCCCCAGATCGTGCCCGGAGTCGTCGGATAGACGGCGTTGCCTCCGCCCGGACGAAAGCCATTCGACACCGTGCCATATGCCATCAGATCCGGGCTGAACGTGTAGGACAGATTGAACTTGGGATTGACACTGTCGTTTGCGAGCTTGATCAGACCCGTGCACGAGGGCGTGGCCGCTCCCAGGGACGATCCCCAGCCGCTGATACAGGAGGAGAAACGGTAATCGTAGCGATCCACGCGCGCGCCGATATCGATCTTGAGCGCTTGCGTGAGCGAATAGGTTGCATCCCCGAAGGCCGCGTACTGCGAGAGGGTCGTCGGCGAATAGGCGTCGAACCAATGAGGCGTCGTTGCCCGTTCGAGCGTGCCAAGATCCATGAATGCGGTGTAGTTCGGCGTCGTACCGTCGAACGTCCACAGAGAGTAGTAGTGACTGTAGTAGAGCCCGCCGACCCAAGTGAGCTTCTCATCACCCCGCGACGTGAATCGCAGCTCCTCGCTGAACTGGTGCGAGGGATCGATCTCGATTCCATACTGGGGCCCGGATCCGGTAGGACCGTAGTACCCGGGGTTCGGAAGGCCGTAGTTGGAGTTGTAGGTGATGCCTTCGAGCGGGTTATTGAAAGCCTCGGCGGCCTCCTCTTCCTGAGTCGAGGCCCGGGTCCACTGCGCGGTGCTCGAGGTCACCTCGAACGCCTGGAACTTGTAGTTCACATTGAGGCTGTAGGCCGTGAGCGAATCGTACAGCGGCTCGGCGATGTCGAAGGGCTGATAGTGAGCCTCGGTGCCCGGATCGCTGTCGTAGGCACTGATGCCATTTTGCATGCTCGTCTCATGGAAGTACGCCGGCGTGATCGCGAGGCTTTCGGTCGGCTGCCAGAGCAAGCTCACCCGCGTAGCGTAGATCTGATAGGCGTTCGAGCCGGGATATTGCTTCTCGATGGGGGCGTCCTCCACGTCGCCCCGGACGGTGCCCGCGGGATCCCCCCCCACGATCGGAAAGGGATCCGCGACGATGCGATCGATCCAGCCGCTCGTGAAGTCCTCCGTTCCAACCACCCGCAGGGCCAGCGTGTCACTGATGATCGGCAAGTTGAACATCACGTTGTCGTCATGATTGAATCCCCCGCCATCGGTGCCCGACAGGACGCTCTGCGCAGTGACCTGGAACTCCGACAGGTTCGGCTGGTTGGTGATCATCCGCACCGTGCCGCCCATCGAGCCCGATCCGAACAACGTGCCCTGCGGCCCACGCAAGATCTCGATGCGATTGAGGTCGTAGAGGTCGGGATCGATCACGACGTGACCATTCTGGGCGCTTGCGGGCCCCGTCAATGGAATGTCGTCGAGGTAGAAGCCGACCGTCGCGGAGTTGCCGCCGCTCGAGGTCATGCCACGCATCTCGATCTCGGTCTGGCTGGGCCCTTCGCTCTTGAGCGACACGCCCGGGGTGCCTTGCGCCAGCGATGCCAGCGATGCGACGCCTTGCGACTCCAACGCCGACCCGCTAACGGCCTCGACGCTCTCTGGCGTGTCTTGCACCGTCGTGGCGCGCTTCTCGGCGGTCACGACGACCTCCTGGATTGGAGCGGACCCGCCCGAGGTGGACTGCGCGCCCGGAGGACCGACAGTACTCTCGGAGGCCGGGTCCGCGGGCGGCGCGCCGTCGGCCCTGCTGAGTGCGGGATGGGCGATCAGCGACACCGCCAACAGCGCACCAGTGACACTCCATCTCGACTGCTTCTGTTCGACCATCGTCTCTCCCCGGATGTGCGATCCGTAGCTTGAAGCGTGCCCCGAACGCCTCACGACGCACTGTTTGCGTACGCCTCACAGTTTGATGAAGGAGAAAGACTCCGCGATAGACCAGCCGCCGTGAAAAAATGTGCGGCGCCGGCTGCAACCCACAGTGAGATGAGGAAGAAATTAAGAAATGGCTGGGGCGGGAGGCCGCGAGCGACTCAGGACGGCGATGGGGGCCCGGCTTCGCACGTGATCAGCCGGTAACCGATACCCAGCTCGGTCAGCAAGTACCTCGGCCGCAACGGATCGGGCTCGAGCTTGCGTCGCAAGCTCGCAACGTATACGCGCAACGCTCGCACATCGCCCTGCGGTCCCCACACCTCGTTCAGCAAATCCGTGTGCGTCACGATCTCATTCGCTCGGCGCACCAGGTACTCGAGAATTCGGTATTCGAGCGGAGTGAACTTGAGCTCCTCTCCAGCGGCGCGGCGCGCCACTCGATGGGGGAGGTCGACCTCGGTGCCGCCCAATCGCAGGAGCGCCTGCGGATGCGTGCTGCGCACCACGCGGCGCATGATCGCCCACGTGCGCGCGAGAAGCTCCGCCCCATTGAAGGGCTTCAAGACGTAGTCGTCGGCGCCGGCGTAGAAGGCGGCGAGGCGCTGATCGTCCTGGGTGCGCGCGCTCAGCACGATGATCGGCACGCTCGACCAGGTCCTGGTCTGGGCGATGAAGGTGACTCCATCGCGGTCGGGAAGCCCGAGATCCAGAATGCAGATGTCCGGGCGCGCGCTCTGTGCGCGGCGAATGGCGAGCTCACAGTTGTTGGCATTCACGACTCGGAAGCCATCCGTCTCGAACAGCGCCGAGACCACCTTCTCGACCGCCGGATCGTCCTCGATGATGAGAACTCGATGCATGGCTTCGGTCATGATGGCCGACCCAGGTGCTCGGGAAGCGTGATCGTGAAGCGTGCCCCCGAAGGTGATGCGTTCTCGGCTCGAATACGCCCGCCGTGCAGCTCCGTAATGGCCCTGCATATCGCAAGCCCCAGACCGACGCCGGCACTGGCAACGCAGGGAGTCCCGGGCTGGTACCCCTCGAAGAGTCGAGCCGGGTCCACGGTGCCGAAGCCTGGTCCATCGTCCTCCACGACAAGCTCGAGCGCGCCGGCATCGGCTCGCGCACTCAGGCGAATGCAGGTACCGGGTGGGGTATGCTTCGCGGCGTTCTCGAGGAGATTGGACAGAAGCTGTACGAGCAATCGCCCGTCCACGTACACCGGCGGCAGCTCGTCCGGAATATCCGCGTGAATCCGCCAGCTGTCGAGCCGCCCTTGCGTATGCCGCAGCGCCGTACTCAGCAAGTCCTCCGGAGACTCCCATTCGCGCCTGAGCGAGGGCGCGGTCTCCAGACGCATCAGCTCCAGCACATTGGTCAGCAGCTCGGTCATCTCGTGCGCTTTGTCCTCGATCAGCTGGCCGAGCACCGTACGCCGGTGGTCGTCGAGTACCGTCTGGGTCTGTGCGACGAGCCCTCCCGCTCCTGCGATCGCAGTGAGCGGTGCGCGCAGATCGTGGGAGATCGAGGCGAGCAATGTACTGCGCAGCGCCGCGCGCTGGGCGTCGGCGCGGGCGAGCGTTGCCGCCTCCGCAAGCCGCGCCTGATCGGCCGCCAGTGCGATCTGACGGTTGACGTGCAGCTGCGCTCGGGCGACGAGCTCGGCGATGATGATGGCGATGCCCAGCATCGCTCCGAAGGTGAACACGTATCGAGGCTCCGCCACATAGAAGCTGAAACGAGGCGGAACGAACAGGTAGTCAAATGTGGCAACGCTGGCAACCGCACACAGTGCCGACGCCGCACGCCCCAGGCGAAGTGCGCCGATTGCCGTGCCCAGCAGGTAGATCATCGCAACGTTGACCGCATCGATATGCGGATACAACGGCAAGCCGATGGCCGTACAGGCGATTGGAATCAGGATCGCAACCACATATCGGTTGCCGATCGAATGCAGCTGCACGGTCTTCCTGCCGCGGTGTCGACGTGGCCCGGTGTTGGTGGCGCGCAACCCCCCTTTCCGCCCCGGCCGACCGGGCGTGAAGCGCGTCTGGATGAGCTGGAAGTCTACCGAGCGAGGTATAAAGATGGCATGAGGAAAGCGTCAGCGGATGGCAACGTGTGAGGGGCCCGCAGCCTTGCGAAGCGGATGTCGCATCGCCACATCGCAGCGCGCGTAGCGAGCTCCGAACTTGCGCATGATCGCCGGGTCGTGAGCGAACCCGAGCTTCTCATAGAGGTGGATGGCAGCGGCGGACTTGCGGTTGCTCAGCAGGTAGAGCAGCTTCGCGTGCATCGCCTGAGCGCGCGCGATCGCAGCCCGCAGCAGGAACTCGCCGGCCTTCAGGCCCCTTGCAGCCTCCAGTACGCCCATCTTGGTGAGCTCGAACTCGCGATCGCCCGTTCGTCGTAGCGCGCACGTCCCCACGACCCCGGCGCCCTCGGCCTGCACGAACAGGATGGCGCCGCCCCCCTCGATGATGCGCTCTCTCGGGTGCTCGAGGACCTCGAGATCCGCCGGCTCCAGCGTGTACATCGACTTGATCCATTCGATGTTGATGTCGCGGAACGCCCCGGCAAGCTCGTCGGAGTAGTCGCGAATGGAGAAGGCGGGCACCGGTATCGCGAGGGCGCGGCGGTTGAGCGGCTCCTCTTTCAGTCGAGCCTCGATAGCCGCGATCTGCTCCAGCAAAGGCCCCGCGAGACCCTCCAGCATCTGGCTCACGGCTGCTTCGACCTGCGGCCACACGAGGAGCTTCGAGCGAAGCACCGCACTTTGACCGGCAGCGCTCAGCGATATGGTCTTGTGCCGCTGGTCGCGATGCGCACGCCGCGACACCACGAGCCCGAGCTCCTTAAGCCGCGCGAGTGTGCGGGTCACGGCGGGTTGGCTGATCTGCATCGCCTCGGCCAACTGACCCACCGTGAGCGATCCATGACGGTCGAGTGTCGCAAGCAGAGGGTAATGGCCGGGCTGAACGGGAAGAGCCGCCCGCTCGGGGACCTGGGCCACATCGCCCTGCATCCGCTCCGCCAGACGCTTGAGCCGGCTTCCGAGAAAAAGCAGCCCGCGTTCCGCGACCACATCACCAAGCTCGATCATAGGGTTCCCGACAATCGCATAGACGATTATATAATCAGCTATATAACTGCTCGATGCAAGCTACAGTGCGAAGAGCGGTCAGGCTCCGCCAGTGAGCCACTGTGACATCGAAGCTCGGCACCGAGGCAAGGGCACCCACCGCACTGACCGCTGCTCGCATCGACACTCCAACCAAATCTCGGCGGTCGCATTCCGCGTCCGCGGCTCTTTGCTTGATTCAAGCGGCGCTGAGGAACCCTCCAATTGGAGGGTTCCGTCGCATTTTGAAAGCCGTAGAATCCTCGCAAATTCTAATACCAAGATATCCTTCGGGGAGTCGGCAATGATGGGTTGTTCTATCGATCGCGATTTGAGTCGCGAATGTCCCCGTGCGGCCCGCGACCGCACGCGAGCGCGCACCGCGTTTCGCAACACCATCGTGTCGGTTGTGGGCATCGTTGTTGCCCTCATCGTTTGCGGATGCGACGGAAGCAGCCCGAGCGCAGGCGCTTCGAGCTCATCGAGCTCTTCGAGCTCAACCTCCTCGAGCTCCTCGAGCAGCTCTTCCAGCTCTTCCAGTTCGTCCAGCTCTTCCAGTTCGTCCAGTTCGTCCAGTTCGTCGAGCAGCAGCTCGAGCTCCTCAAGCTCAAGCAGCAGTTCGGCCGGCTGGGCGAGCGGGCTGCTGCATAGCCACTACGTGGCAGGCACTTATTCCACCAGCACGGACGGCACGTCGGACAGCGACGTGCTCGAGAACGTCGACATCAGCGGATGCACCGAGAGCGCGCCACTCCAGGCATTTCAGACACCCTGCAGCTATACAGGCGAGACGACGACGCTGACCTCCCTCACGCCCGTGACCGGCACTGTGGCGAGCGGGAGCGACTCGGGTAACTTCGTCAGCACCAGCAGCATCCAGGACTTCTACTCACCGCAGCCGACTTTCAACATCGCGCAGACGAGCGGCGTTGCGTGGCAAGGAGCTCTCAGCCAGGCGGGTGGCGGTTCCGAGCTGATTGCGATGCCAACCAGCGGCGGCAACGCCGTGCTGCCGAGCATCCTCTTCGCCGTGAGCCCAATGACTGGCGGATCCGCAGCCTCGATCAGCGGTTCGTTCCAGATCTTCTCGATTGGTACGAACGTCCAGATCAACAGTCCTCCGTACCCCGGCAGCTGCGCGAACGCCGGCACGGCGGGAGACGAGGGGATCTTGGAAGCCGCGACGTTCGACGGCGCCGGAAACATGGCCGGTGCCCAGGAGTCGGTCAACTGCTGGAATGCCAACACGATGACTGGCGGCATTTTCCAAAGTACCACCTGTCCGCACGCCACCTACACGCTGGATGCCAGCGGCAACATGACTCTGACATACACCTCCGCAGCCTGTAGCGGTCAGCAACCCAGCGTGCTGAGCGGCTACACGTTTACAGGCGCCTATAACGGTACGGCCTTTGTACTCACCAACGCCGATCCAAGTGGCCCACGCATCCTGCTGGTCGGCATCGCACAGAGTCCGGGCAGCAGCAAGTGCGGCAACGGGAGCCCACTGAACCCGACGGTGAGCGGCGGGTCGGCGATCTGGGCGACAGTCGCGCTCAGCTATAACAGCTCCGCACTCGCCGGGCTCACGTTCAGCAACTCATCCTCCGGACCTTATCCCTTCAGCATAAACGGCGGGACTCTGAACACCGGCGGTGCGATCTCGACGACATCGAGCGCGGGGCCGTTCAGCTACACGATCGATGGCAACTGCTTCATCACCATAGCTCGCCAGAACGTGAATTCCGTCCAGCTGGACCGGAGCCTCGGGGTGGTCGATACTGGCGCGTCGGTGCTGGCCCTCGAAGACTTCGACACGAGTGGCGGCGGTCCGGTCCTGACGATCGGAGTGCGGGTGGAGAATTTGGTCCAGCTCAATTAGAGCGCTGGCGCGCGACGGCTGCGCCGCACGGCCGTCGGATGTGAACGAATGATCGAATGACCACCCGCGGACCACTCCTCAATACCTTCCACGAGTACCTCCATGTGCGCCGGCAGCCAACCTTGGCCGAAGCCGCGCGTGCGTTTCGCGCCTGCGTGGCACCGTTCGGGTTCGTGACATTCGCCGCTGGCGAACTCGACCTGGGCGGCCGCGATCGGAGCGTCTATTACGTCATCGACTGGCCGGACTCCTGGCGCAAGTTCTACCTGAACTCGCACTTGATCGAGCGCGATCCGGTCATCGACAGCCTGGCCCGTCGTCGCGAACCATTCACATGGTCCGACCTGCGCTCGGACCGCCAGTTCGGCAAGGCCGGGCGCGAAGCGCTCAAGCTTCTTGCCGAACATGGCTGGCGTCAGGGGCTGGTAGTTCCAATTCCGGGTGCCCACAGACGCGTAGGGCTCGTGAGCCTTGTCGGTACGCAACCAGAGTGCGATCCCGAGACTGTGGCCCATTTGAGCTTCATCAGCATCGGCTTTCTGCTGCACGCGAAGACGCTCGCCACGCGCCAGGGGTTTGCCCGTCCTCCCGCAGGCTTGACCGCACGCGAGATCGAGTGCGTCAAATGGGTGGCGCTGGGCGAGCCGGATGCCGTCGTCGCGCGCCGTCTGGGAGTGGCGCGCTCAACCGCACACGAATTCATCGAGAAGGCGAAGCGCCGACTCAAGACTCGGACGCGGGCGGAAATGATCGCGGTCGCCGTGACGCTCGGACTCGTGGATCTATGATCCTGAGGGTTTCCCGGCAGCGGCATGCCACACACTTTCGATCACCCTCATCCAATTCTCACCGAGCAGGCCCCGCAGATCCGCGATGCTCCAGCCGGATGTGCGCAGCAGCGCGGCAAGTTTCGGGATCACATCGACTGCTGCGAACTGCGGCGTGGATTTGAAGTAGCCTCCGACGCGATATCGGTCCATGTTCTTGCGTGCGAAGTTGTCTACGAACGACTTCAAGTCCGGCACGGTATCGAGCCCGATGCCAACGTGCTGCGGCCCGAGAAGGTTTGCAAAGTGGTCCACGTGGCGGGCCATGGCCTCTGCGGAGATGTCCTTACGCGCACCGCTGAGGAATAGGCCGACTCCATTCACTCCGATCATCCCACCCTTGGCGGCCACGGCCTTCGCCAGCTCGTCGGGAATGTTTCGCGGGTGGTCGAACACCGCGCGGGAATTCGAATGCGACACGATGACGGGCTGCGTGCTTGCCTCCACCGCGTCGATGGCCGTGCGCACCCCCGTGTGCGCGAGATCCACGATCATTCGCACCCGATTCATCTCGGCAATCAGCTCGCGACCAAAGACGCTCAGTCCGGCGTCGCTCGGCTCGTGGCATCCGTCGCCTGTGAGATTTCGGTAGTTGTAGGCGAGCAGCATGTGGCCGATGCCCAATCGGCGGTACACCTCGACCATCCCCAGATCGCCCGCGATTGGGTTCGTGCCCTGGAAGTGCAGGTTGAAGGCCAGCTTGCCGGTCGCGTGAGCCGCGCGGATATCGGCGGTGCTTTCGATCAGAACGGCTTGGTCGGCGCGCGCTGCAAAGTACCTGCGCGCCGCTGCGATCCAGCGCACCGTGTCGCCCACCGAGAGCTCCTCGCTCGCGATGGTCAGGGAGGTGAAGCTGATGCCATGTCGGGCTCTCTCCTCGAGCACCGCATCGAATGAGGGGGTCTCGAGCGATCCCGCCGGCGCCTGCGGTAGGGTCATGTCGCAGACGATGGGTCGGCCCAGGTCTTCGGGGAATGGTGACATTTGCGATACTACCTCGCGAGGTGCTCGGGGAAGTCGCGCCGAATGCGCGCAATGGCATACAAGGTACAGGCGATTCCCGCGACGGCGGCGATCTGGGTGGCTGCCATGGCGTAGCGCACCGAATCCGCGTGCAGCGCCGGCGCCCAGCGGTCGCTCAAGTATCCGATCACCAAACTGCAGCCCGCCGTGCCGATGACGTTGTATCCGAGCAGCAGTACCGCCGAGGCGAGCGCGCGCAATCGCACCGGCAAGAGGGCGTGAGTGACGGCAAGTGTGGGCGCCATGTAGAAGCAGTTGAAGAACTGCCCGAGGGCATACAGTGGCCACACCGCGCGCACGTTGGCAAACAGGAACAGCAAGGTCAGCGGTGCTACGAGCACGATTCCAAACGTCGACACCCACAGATTGCGCCGCAGATCCCGCGGCGACAGGCGGTCGGCGAACCATCCCGAGGCAATCGAGCCGAGGATTCCCGCCGTCGCGCCGAGTACGCCGGTTTGCAGTCCCACCTCTGCCGTTGGCAGCCCGTGTACCCGGATCAAAAACAGCGGCGCCCACGAGTCGATCGTCGTTCCGACGAAGCAGTAGATGGCGGACCCCACCATCCACGCCACGAATGAGGGGCGTCCCAGCATGAACACCGCGGCCTGCCGCCCGGTGTAGGGCTGCGAATCCACCATCCTCGTATCCGTGTGCCCACGTTCGGGCTCACGGACCGTCAAGCGCACGAACACCGCGAAGAGCAAGCCGGGAATGCCGCCCGCGAGGAACGCGGCGCGCCAGCCGTAGTGCTCCCCCACCCAACCGCCGATGACGAAACCCATGCCGAGCCCGAGGCTGAGGCCCGTGGAGTAGATCCCGAACGCCCTGCCGCGCTGCGCGGGCCGGAAGTAGTCAGCGAGCAACGCAAGCGCAGGCGGACTGCACGCGGACTCCGCGAGCCCAACGCTCATGCGTGCGGCCATGAGCTGCAGAAAGCTCCCGGCGTAAGCGCAAAGCATCGTGAGGCCGCTCCAGGCCGCAAGCGCCGTGGCGATGATGGAGCGGCGATTGCCGCGATCGGCCCAATGCGCAACGGCGAGTCCGGCACAGGAATACACCACCGAGAACGCGAAGCCCGTGATGATCCCGAGCTGGGTATCCGACAGATGCAGGTCCTGCTTGATCGCCTCCATCATGATGATGAAGACGTACCGATCCATGAAATTGAAGGCGTACACGATCACCATCACGCCGAGCACGAACGCGGCGTAACGGCTGCCCGAGGCGCTACCGCTCTTGATCGGAGCCTGCGATGCAGCGACCGGAACGGCCGGATCGCTCACCGAGCCGGATCTCGAATCGCGGCGGGCTCTTCAGCGCGCTTTGCAGCGCGCGCGGTGGCGGCCCAGGCCCGCAGCGCCTCGATCACATCGCTCGAGCTGCGGCACGCGCCGGTCTGCAAGTACTCCATGGCGCGCAGCGCCGCCTCGTGCGCCTCCACCGAGGAGCCGGAGACGCAGTCCTCCACCACGCGGCAGAAGTAGTCGTGCTGGTGAGCGTCCACGAACGTGTAGTGCACACATACATCGGTGAAGCCGCCCGTCAGGAGCAGGGTGCGCGCCCCCAGACCCTTCAGCAGGATCTCGAAGTCCGTACCGAAGAATACCGAGTAACGCCGCTTGCGGATGAAGTAGTCATCCGGCCGCATGCCGAGCTCGTCTGCGATCTGCGTGCCGGAATGAGTCTCCAGGCAGTGGACGCCTTCGACGCCGTCGAGCTCGCGTCCGAAGTCGACGAGATCCGGCCGGTGCGCCTCCTGCACGAAAACCACCGGCACGCCGCAGTCCCGAGCGACGCTGATCAGTGGAGGCACCTTTGCCATGGCTTCGACGAAGCCCGGCATGCGCCAGTTTCGCATCCCGGGCGGAATGGGTGCGAACGACTGCTTCATGATGTCCACGATCACCAGGACGGGTTTGCCCTCGATCAGTGCGTGCGCGGGCTTACTCATGTGTCCCCCGAGACTCGAAGTTCCGCCCAGCGATGTGCAAACGGCGCCGGGCGACCGTCCGGCCCATCAGGTTCGTGTATCGAACGAATGTTCGTGATCTTACCATCGCTCGAGAATCGATCAAGTTACAACGCCTGGCCGCGCATTTTGCACCAATCCAGGTCGCGGACCCGCGGTTCGATTTGCGAACACTTGTTCCTGCGGAGCGAGCGCGGCACACTGTGGTCGTCCGCTGCAGACAGGATCGTGCGATGAAGATTCATGACATTACGATGGATGTAGAACCGGGGATGCTCTATTGGCGCGATGGCAAGCCGCCGGAGGTCATCTCGGTGTACCGGATCGCAGATGGCGCGGACTCGGAGGTGTCGCGCTGGCTCATCGGTGCGCACACTGGCACGCACATCGATGCGCCCCGGCATTTCGTGCCGACCGGACTCACGGTCGAGAAGCTGCCGCTCGAGACCTTCGTGGGACCTACGCGAGTGGTCGATGTGGCGGATCAGGGCGATGCGCCGATCACTGCGGAGACCGTGCGCAAGGCCCGGCTCGATGGCGCGACGCGGGTGCTGTTTCGCACCTCGAACTCGGAGAAGCGCCTGGTGAAGCGCGAGTTCAGCGAGCACTGGGTTGGGATCACGCGCGACGGCGCCCAGGCTCTGGTGGATCTCGGGGTGCGCCTGGTCGGAATCGACTACGTGACGATCGAGAGCGCCGATCAAACCGACAAATGGCCGACTCACCACATCCTGTGTGGGGCGGGCGTCATCATCCTCGAGGGCGCCAACCTGCTCAAGATTCGTGATGGGACGTATTTCATGTGCTGCCTGCCCATGCGCCTGAAGGGGTCCGAGGCTGCGGCGACGCGCACGATTCTGATCGAGGGCGTGACCGTTTCGCACCAGAACGGCTGATCAGGCGTTGCACGGATTGCAGTAGGAACCGTGCCGAACATGCGCGCGCGCCGCGACTCGAGGCTCGAAGGGGCGGTTGCGGCCCCGCATGCGGATGCGACGCGAGCCGGCGCCGAGGCCTACTCTCGCGGTGGCAATGCGATCGATGCGGCACTGGCCGCCGCCGCGATGCTCACTGTCGTCTACCCACATCAGTGCTCGATCGGTGGAGACCTGTTCGCGGTGGTCGATACCGGGCGCGGCGAGATCTGGTCCGTGAACGGCTCCGGGGCGGCTGCCAGTGCAATAGACGGGACAGAGTTCCGCCGGCGGTACCGGGAGATCCCGGACAGCGGTCCGGATTCGGTCACCGTCCCGGGCGTGGTGGCAGGCTGGCAGACGATTCATCAGCTTGGTGCACGCCTGCCGTGGGCGTGCGTGCTCGACTCTGCAATCGTCGCCGCCTCGAGCGGCTGTACGGTCTCGCGCTCGCTGGCGCGAGGCATTCGCTTTCGCCTTCCCGAGATCGTACGAGACCCGGGGATGCGAGCCCTCTTCCTGCATGGCGATCTGCCGCTTGAGCTGGGGGCACCGCTGCACCAACCGGCGCTCGCCGCCACCCTCGGAAGGCTCTCCCGCGAGGGGCCGCGGGACCTCTACAGCGGTGGCATCGCGGCAGACCTCGCTCGCGGACTCGAGCGCCTTGGAAGCTCCATCACCGCCGAGGACCTCGCCGCGCACCAGAGCGAGCTGGTCCCGGCCTTGAAGCTCGACCATGGGGACGTGCGCCTTCACACCAGCCCGCCGAACTCTCCGGGCTTCGTGCTGCTCGAGACGGTGGCCGCACTCGATGCGCTCGGCCTGCCGATCGACCCTGCCGGCCCTGTCGCGAGATCCTTGCTTCACGCCATCCTCATGGCGGGCGCGGACCGCGACCGCCATCTCGGCGACCCGCGCCATACGCATCCGCCATGGCCCGAGCTTCTCGGGCGCGATGCTCTCGGCAAGCGACTGCGAGCCCACAACAACGCCACGGCGCACGTCGTGGCGGGAGGCTCAGCGCCGGCGCACGGTGATACGGTCGCCATCTGCGCGATCGATTCCGAAGGGACCGCCGTTTCGCTGATCCAGAGCGTATTTCAAACGCTCGGCGCGGGTCTCCTCGAGCCGCGCACCGGGATCATCCTCCACAATCGAGCGCGCGGCTTCTCGCTCGTGCCGGGCGCCCCGAACGAGCTGTTCCCGCGCGCTCGACCGGCGCACACGCTGACGCCGTTGCTGATCGGTCGAGGCTCCGGCACTGTCGCGGCGGTCGGCTGCATGGGCGGTCGAGCACAGCCGCAGATCCTGGTGGGGCTGCTTCCGGCAATCATCAGCACGGGCGTGCCGCTCGATCGGGCCTTGGCGGCGCCTCGCTGGGTCGTGGGCGCTCGGGACATGGGCTTCGAGCGAACCACCGTTGCGATCGAGGCCGATGCACCGCGAGAGCTCGATTCGATTCTGGACATTCCCCCCCTGGAGCATGTGCGCATTCCGCAGGGCGATGAGCGCGTGGGGCATGCTCAGGCCGTGCGCAGGACAGACGCTGGGCGGCTGGAAGCCGCGGCAGACCCGCGCTCCGATGGCGCGGCCGACGTATGCTCCATCCCGTGAGCGAGAGAACCAGCCGGTACTCATGGTACGTGCTCGCGGTCCTGCTGTGCGTGTACAGCGTCAACTGGATGGACCGCTATGTCCTGATCATCCTTCTCGAGCCGATCAAGCGCGATCTGAAGCTCTCCGACACCGCTCTCGGGCTGCTTTCGGGCTTCGTGTTCGCGACGATCTACTCCCTCGCCGGGATTCCGATTGCGCGCCTGGCCGACCGCACCGTACGCCGAACGGTCATCGCAACCGGGCTCGCCGTGTGGAGCGTCATGACCACGCTCTCGGGACTCGCCGCGAGCTTCGCGCAGCTCGTTGCCGCGCGCTTCGGCGTCGCGCTCGGCGAATCGGCTTGCAGCCCGGCAGCCTCCTCACTCATCGCCGATTACTTTCCCGCCGAGCGACGTGCCACGGCTTTCGCGATCTACGGCGTCGGCATCACCATTGGAATGGCGCTTGGCCTTGCGGTGGGCGGCTGGGCCAACGAGCTCTACGGTTGGCGCGCCGCATTCTTCGTCGCCGGATTGCCCGGGTTGGCGCTGGCGCTCGTTCTGCGGCTCACGGTCCGCGAGCCGATTCGCGGCCAGGCGGAGCCCGTTGCGATGGACCACGCGCAGTATTCGGCCGCACAGACGGTGCGGACCATCCTGTCGTGCAAGTCCTTCTTGGCCTATACGGTAGGACTCGGGTTGTTTTCCTTCTCAGGGAATGCATTCGAGACCTGGACACCCGTATATCTCATCCGAGCGTACCATCTGGGAACCGGGGCGCTCGGCAGCTGGCTCGGCTCGCTCGAGGCCGTGAGTGGTCTCATCGGGACCGTCGCCGGGGGCCTGGTTGCGGACCGACTCGGCCGACGAGACCCGCGCTGGTACTTGTGGATGCCGGCCACCGCCGCGGCGATGATGGTCCCCCTCATGTTCGAGTTCCTGCACACGCGCGGCGGGGTGATGTACCTGTTCTACTTCCTCACCACGATCTGCTCCTCATCCTATATGGCTCCGATGGTGGCCATCACACAGCAGATCATGCCGGTCCGGCTGCGGGCCCTGGCGACGGCCTTGCTGTACCTGCTGCTCAATCTGATCGGACCGGGGGCCGGCCCCTTCGTTGCGGGCCTGCTGAGCGACCGGTTCGCTCCAACGTATGGCGTTCAGGGATTGCGGCTCTCCTTGACCGTGACGCTGCTCGGCGCAGTGTGCGGTGTCGTGCTGACCCTCTGGGGAGCGCGTGCGCTTCCTGAAGACCTCCTGCGCGTCGGGCGCGCGGCAGGGATCCCGTCCCCAAAGGCGCGCGCAGCCGAGGCCCAATGACCGCTCGCTATTTTCCGCTCGAGGAATACGAGGTCCGCTGGAAGCGCGTGCACGAGGCGATGCGGGCTCGGGGGCTCGATATCGCAGTGGTCTGGAGTCGCTCAGCCGGAACGTACGACCGCTGCGCCGATCTTCTCTATCTCGCGAACTACTACGGCAATCAGCCCGGCCAGGGACGTCGCGGGCCGGCTGGATTCGCCGCACTCGTCATGCGCCGCGGCGAGCCGCCCGAGCTCTTCGCCGACGTGCAGGACGTGCGACACGAGCTCGTCGCGACCGACCGGGTGCACGCCTGCGAGAACACGTTCGAGGCCGTCGCGGAGGCGCTGCAGGCACTGGAGAGCCGCACAGTCGGATTGATCGGCACCGACACGATCCCGATGAAGTACTGGTCGCACCTACAGGGGCGGACTCCTCGCATCGACTGGGTGAATGCCGATGAGCTGGTGAGGGAGGTCCGTCTCCTCAAGAGCCCGCGCGAGCTGGATGCCTTTCGCCAGGCCGGGCTTACGGTGAGCGCAGCGCTCACGGCGATGATGCAAACTCTCGCCGCCGGTGGCTCGGAAGCAGAGGCTGCCGCTGCCGCCGGCGCGATCGTCCTGCGAGGCGGAGGCCACGTCCACATGCTCGCGGTGAGCCACGGGCCCTATCTGCGCCACCTCGCCTCCGATCCGCTGGTCGGATTCAGTCAGATTCGTCCCGCAACGGGGGATCTCGCCCGAGCGTGGATTACGGGGCCCATGTTCCAGGGCTACTGGCTCGGCCCCGGTCGCACGGTCGTGTGCGGTGCGGCCCCAACGGCGGACCAGCGAGCCCTGCTGAGCGCCACGGCCGGCGCAGTCGACGCCATCGTCGCGACCATTCGCAGCGGCATCACCGTGCGCGAGCTCGTCCAGGTCGGCGATCGGCACGTTCAAGCATTCGGCGGCGAGCCCAGCGGCCTCACCCGACAGTGGCCCGTATTCGGGCATGGAAACGGGCTTTTCTTCGAGGCGCCCACCATCTCCACGCGGGTCGGCAACGATGCCGACTTCATCCTGCGCGCGAACATGGTGATCAGCATCGAGGTTTTCCTGAGCCGCGCCGGTGTAGGCGAGGCGGGATTCGAGAACAACGTCATCATCACGGAGAGCGGCACGGAGCTCCTGTCTCGGTCTCCCATACTGCTCTGAGCACACCCCGGCCTCGCTCTGCTTTGGGGCGCACCTCGCGGTGTTGCACCAAAATGTTCGACTCACCAACGCCATGGACCGCCGGGTCGTCCCACGGGAAAGTTCGTGTTACGAACGCTTGTTCTTGATACGAATGCGTGGTCAAATGGCGCGAATCGGGGGCCCGCGCGTTCGCTGTTGCCTTCGAGCTCGCACATCGTTGCTGGCGATCCGATCGGCGGTCGCAAGGTATTCGCCAACTCATCGGGGTCTTGTCGCAGGAACTGAAATGGACAGAAGAAAACTCTCGCTCAATCTGGCGGCAGTGGTCGTCGCGGCACAAATGCTCGTCGCAATTCCTACCCAGGCCCAGGCACCTGCGCAGGCAGACACCGCGGCTCCCGCCTCGCAGACCACTGCGCGCGCGGCGGCACCCACAACGCCGCAAACCCAGGAGGAGCTGCAGGAGGTCACCGTTACCGCTCAACGGCGGCTCGAGAACGTGCAGTCCGTGCCCATGTCGATGACCGTGCTCGACTCGAAGGCTCTCACGGAGCGCCAGGTCTACGACATCATCGACTACGCCAGCAGTGTGCCGAATCTCACCTTCGGCTACGACACGAACTTCGGGTTCTCCAACTCCCGCTCGATCACCATCCGCGGCGTCGAGGGCAGTAACACGACGGGGTTCTACCTCGATGACACGCCGCTGCCCGAGAGCGTCGATCCCCGGATCGTGGACGTCTCCCGTATCGAGGTGCTGCGCGGTCCGCAAGGTACGCTCTACGGAGCCGACTCCGAGGGCGGCACCGTGCGCCTGATCACGGACCAGCCCGATCCGCAGCAGTTCGATGGCCGCGTGCATGCCTCGGTCTCCGACACCTGGAATACGGTCGAGCCCAATTACATCGCCGACGGCGCGATCAACGTACCCGTGATCAGCGATACGCTCGCTCTGCGCATCGTCGGGCTCTACGACGGAGAGGCCGGTTACTTCAGCCGTTTGTTTCCCACCGAGCCGCCGTTCGGCACGACATACGACAAAGTGGACAATGTCGCAGCCGATACCACCCGAGGGGGATCCGTTGCGCTCGTGTGGAAGCCCTCCGGTGCCGTGACCGTGACTCCGCGGGTCCTGTATCAGCGCAGCGCCTACAACGGCTTTCCCTACTCCGACCACACGACCTATGAGGTTCCGCCGCCTGCGGTTGCCCCGACCAATCTCAATCTGGTGCCGGACAACTTCGTTCAGGTGCGCTTGTATGACATCCCCGAAGGAGGCTATGACAGCTGGACGCTCTACAGCCTCTCGGTGAACTACGACACCGGGTACGGCACCCTCACCTCCTCGACCTCGTACTTCCAGCGCAGCCTGTTCGAGACCGAGGACATCTCGGACTACAACTATCAGATCCTCGAGATGCCGTTTCCCACCCCCATCTCCTCGGGCACGGACCACAACGAATTCGTCCAGGAAGTGCGCTTCGCCTCACAGCTTCCCGGCCCGGTGCAATTCGTCACGGGCGCCTGGTTCGAAACCTTCACGGACAAGAACTACGCCCCGCCCGCAACGGCTCCCGGACTCAACGAGTACTTCGGTGGCACGCCGACCATGCCCGCCGAGGGTCTCAATCCGTTGAATCCGGACGAGATCACCGCCTGGAACATTCTCGAGCACTACCATGAGCCCGCCCTCTACGGAGAGCTCACCTACAGCGCCACCGATGCCCTGAAGCTCATCGGCGGTCTGCGCGCCTATCGCGACAGTATCTCCGGCTCCTCCTGGCAAGAGGGCCTCGTGTACGGCGGCCCCCGCCAGACCTATCCGGCCACCGACATCTCACAAAGTGGTGTCAACCCCAAGGGGGAGCTCGACTACCAGCTCACGCCCGACCACATGGTTTATGCGCTGGCCTCGAAGGGATTCCGGCCCGGTGGGGTAACCTCGCCCGTGCCGCTCGTCTACGGATGCGGCTCGGAGCTGGCCGCTATTGGCGTGACGCAGGACGAGACGCGCCACTTCGACTCTGACTCACTCTGGAACTACGAGGTTGGTTCGAAGAACGAGTGGCTTGATCACCGGCTCACGGTGAACGGCGCGGTCTACTACATCGACTGGAAGAATCTGCAACAGTACGTGAGCCTGCCGTGCGGTTTCGAATACGTCGCCAACGTCGGGGCTGCGACGAGCAAGGGAGCCGAGCTCGAGGCGAGTACCAGGCCCTTGAGGTCGCTCGAGCTCTCCGGCGGCGTGGGCTACGAGCATGCCATCGTCACCCAGAGCGGCGCCGAGTCGCCGCAGCAGCCGGGCACTCCCGTTTATCAGGTGCCACGCTGGACCGGAAACATCGAGGGGACCCATACGCTGGAGCTGACCGAGAACCTGCAGCTGGTAAGCAATGTGAACTACGCGTATGTGGACGGGCGCTACAGCGGGAACAACAACCCCTACGTCCCCCGCTACTTCGGCGCTTACGATCTGCTCAACGCCCGCTTTGCGCTCGCTTGGACCAAGACGCAGGTCGCACTGTTCTGCAAGAACGTGACGAACGAGCATGCGGCGCTCGATGACTCCCTTTCCATCGGCGCCGAGGTCATCGGCCGACCGCGGATCGTCACCAACCAGCCGCGCACCGTTGGCCTGGAGTTCATCGAGCAATTCTGACGGACGCTAGACGGTCTCGCGCGGCCCGATCGCTTGCGACACCGAGGTGGCCGCGGCGCGCAGTGTCGGCAAGAACTTGCTGAGTAGATCGTCCTGGGAGACCATCGCCGCATTGGTAATGATGTTGATCGCGGCGATGGGGCGACCCGACCGATTGAAGATAGGCACTGCGATCGAGCGCAGGCCCTCCTCGCTCTCCTGGTCGACAATGGCGTACTGTTGCTCGCGCGCTCGTCGGAGCTCGTCGCGCAACCTGGCCTTGCTGATGATGCTGTGAGGGGTGAGCTTCGCGGTAGGGATGGCGTTCAGATAGCTGTCGATGCTTTTCTCGCCATCGCAGGCGATCAAGACGCGACCGGTGGAGTTATAGAGCGCGTTGAACCGGCGCCCCACGGTGATGACCGGCGCCAACTGGCGCTGGGTCGGTGCCCAGGCCAGGTGTACCACGTCATGGCCATCGAGGATGGCAATCGCGGAGGCCTCGCCGGTCTTCTCGGTGAGCTTGTCCAGGTAGGGCTGCGCAAGATCGGCCAGCGGACGGGCCGACATGAATGCATAACCGAGCTCGAGCACCTTCGGCGTGAGCTGGAATTGGCGCCCGGTCTGCGCGATGTAGCCCAGGTGGACCAGCGTCAGCAGGTAACGGCGTGCCCCCGCGCGCGTCATACCCGTGCGAGCGGACACCTCGGAAAGAGTCATCTGAAAGTGTTGCTGGTCGAAAGAGCGCAGCACCGCGAGGCCATGGGCCACTGAGCCCACGTAATCGCGTGGCGGCATGGCATCGCTCGCTCCGGATACCTCCACCGAGGTGCGTCTGCTTGCCTTGATGGGATCGCGGGCTGCCTTGACCTCCTTAGCCATGGGGTCGACCGTCATCGCTGGCCTGCGCATCAGAAAACTTCGAAGTACTCACGCTGCTCCCAGTCCGTGACCTCATCCGATAAGAAACGATGCAGCTCGAATTCCTTGATTTTAACCAAGTAGTCGAGAAACGTCCGTCCGAGCGCACGCTCGAGGAGTTGACTGCTCCTGAATTCTGTCACGGCCTCAACCAAGCTGCGCGGCAGCAACGGATGATCGGCCGCGTACGGAGAACTCTCCGGGGGCCCCGGATCGATACGCTCTTCGATGCCGGCCAGCCCCGAAACCACTTGAGAGAGGAAGTATAGATAAGGGTTGGCAGCCGACTCACCAATCCGGTTCTCGACGTGAGATGCAGGGTCGCCTGGACCGCCGATCACGCGCAGCATTGCCCCGCGATTGTCCTGGCCCCACACGACGGCATTCGGCGCCAGTGAATTGGGACGGTAGCGCTTGTAGCCGTTGATGGTCGGTGTCGAGAGCAGGCAGGTCTCGCGCGCATGGCGCAGGAGCCCGCCGACGAAATGCATGCCCAGATCCGATAATGGCTGCGAGCCCTGACCGACGAACGCGTTACGGCCGTTACCGCGATCGAGCAACGACTGATGTAGATGCCATCCGCTGGAGAGTGCACCCGGCAGAGCCGGCCGGCACATGAAGGTCGCCAGCAGGCCGCGCCGGCGGCAGACCTGCTTGATGGCACTGCGTGCCAGCACCACCATATCCGCCGCCTGCAGCCCCACCCGCGCATCGAAGGTCAGTTCGCACTGGCTGGGTCCGAACTCGATCTCGAGTGAGCGCACCGGAATCTCCAGCGCGAGCAACGCCTCACGGAGAGAGTCGAGAACCGGATCGACTTCATCGTACCGGTTCTCGGTCAGATACTGAAAGCCGCGCGAGAGGACGCTGACGGTGGGCGGGGGTCCGGGCTGCGCACAGTCGGTGGGGAGCTGATGAGCATCCTCGATGCGGTAGATGTGGAACTCCAGCTCGATGCCGACGAGCAGGTCGTAGCCTGCGGCACCCAGCCGCTCGAGCTGGCGCGCGCACAGCTGTCGGGTGGCGAACGGCACCGGCTCGCCCGAGCGAAAATACGCGTCGCACAGAATCCACGCGGAATGGGGCGCCCAGGGCAACACTCGGAACGTCCCGGGGTCCGGTACGGCGATGAAATCCGCCGCACCCGTCAGCGCCGCGCAATCGACCCCTGCACCTTCGCTCCACACGGACCAGACGGTCCGATGTGACGTATCCTTCAACAAGAGGGTGCTCGCCAGACCCCAACCGTTCTTGAATGCGGCCGGTAGGAGGTCCGCGACGATGGTCTTGCCGCGGAGGATGCCGTGCTGGTCCACGAAGCTCAGGCGCACCGTTCGGATGTTGCGCTCGCGAATGCTGATCAGCGCGCGCTCGGAGGCCTCCCGCTGCTCGTCAGACCATAGCGAGAAGCGCCTGACGAACCCCTCTTCCGTAGAGCGGTCGGAGGAGGTCTCGGAATGTCTCATGGGAAGGATTGTAGTCCAGATGTGAACTATTGTTCGTATAAACGACGGTCGCAACGCTGACGATCGGGCAGCGCTCGAGTTGCCCCCTCAACCACACATACCTTACCATACGCGAACAGAAGTTCGCATAATGAACGTGCATCGAGAGGCATCGCGATGGCCACCGATTCGACCACCAAAACCGCCGCCTTGGAGCACGTTTGGTTTCACGTTACTCCCACAACGACATTGCGCGCGCCGTACGGCCTGACCGTCTTCGAGCGTGGCGAGGGCTGCTACCTGTTCGACGAGCGCGGTAAGCGCTATCTCGATGGGCTCTCCGGCGGCGCCTTCGTGACCAACATCGGGCATGGGCGAGCGGAGGTGGCAGCCGCTTACGCCGAGCAGGCAGCACGGCTCGCCTATGTGACCCCCTACAGCTTCATCGCCAAACCCACCTCGGAGCTCGCCGCCAAGATCGTGCAGCTTGCACCCATGAAGGCGCGGCGGGTTTTCTTCGGCTCGGGAGGCACGGATGCCGTCGAGGCCGCTCTGAAGGTCGCCAAGCAATACCACTGGCTCGGGGGCGAGCAGAAGCGCACCAAGGTGATCTCCCGCCGCGGCTCCTATCACGGCTCGTCCTTCTATGCGATGAGCATCAGTGGAGCGAGCCACGACTTCAACAGTCGCATTTTTGCTCCGCTCGTCCCGGGCTGCACTCAAGTCCCCAACCACAACTGTTACCGCTGCGAGTACAAGCTCACCTATCCGGCCTGCGATGTGCTATGCGTCGATATGATCGAGCGGCAGATCCTGCATGAGGGCCCCGAGACGGTCGCGGCGATCATCGCCGAGCCCATCCCCTCGGCCGCCTCGATCTATGCGCCCCCGGCGGAGTATCTGCCACGTCTGCGCCAGATCGCTGACAAGTACGGGATCGTGCTGATCATCGACGAGGTCATCAACGGTTTTGGCCGGACCGGCCGCATGTTCGCCTGCGAGCACTGGGGTGTACAGGGCGACATCATGACCGTCGCCAAGGGGCTCACCAGCGGCTACGCGCCCATGGGCGCTACGATCGTGAGCGAGAAAATCGTCCAGCGCTTCGATGCGGCGCACGGCCGCGAGTCGGGCTTGAACCATGTCATCAGCTTCGGTGGTCATGCCGCCTCCGCCGCCGCGGCGCTCAAGAACATCGAGATCCTGGAAAACGAGCACTTGGTCGAGAACGCGGCCCGGATGGGCCAATATCTGTTCGAGGGCCTGGAGAGCTTACGCCGGCATCCGATCGTCGGGGATATTCGCGGCAAGGGCCTGCTGGCCGCCATCGAGCTGGTCAAGGACCCCCGCACGCGCCAACCGTTCGCTCCCGGCGACCAGATGCCTCTGCGCATCACCAACCATCTGCAGGAGCTGGGGCTGCTCGTGAGAACCTACCAGGTGATCGAGCTTGGACCGCCCCTGTGCGTCGGACGCGCAGAGATCGAAGCCATCATCGACGCTCTGGACCGCACCATCGTGTGGTTCATGAAGGAAACCGGCCGCCAGTAGCGAGATTCACGTTCCGGAGCGCATCGGGTGCAAACCAACAAGACAGCGATCATCATCGGGGGGGGCGTCATCGGCTGTGGCATCGCCCTGCAACTTCTCAGGCGCGGCTATCAGACCTTCAATGTCGATCGCAACGCCGAGGTCGGTTTCGGCTCGACCGTCAACTCCTGCGCGATCGTGCGGTTCTCCTACTCCACGCTCGACTCCGTCAAGCTCGCCCTCGAGGGTCACCACTACTGGAAGAACTGGCCCGCGGTTCTGGGAGTCGAGGATCCGCGTGGCTATGCGCGCTTTGTCCAAACCGGTCACCTCGTACTGAAGACATTTCCCACGGACCGCGCCGAGATGCTCGACCTGTACCGCAAGGCAGGTGTGCCCTTCGAGGAGTGGACCGTCGAGCAATTGCGGGAGCGGCTGCCGATCTACAGCACCGACTCTTTCTTTCCTCCGAAGCCGGTCGACGATCCTGATTTTCAGCAGCCGCCCGAGAGGCAGCTCGCGGGCGCGATCTTCTGTCCGGACGGCGGCTACGTCAACGATCCGCAGCTCGCCACTCATAATCTACGCTGCGCGATCGAGGCCGCGGGCGGCCAATTCCTGATGAAGCGCGAGGTCGTTGCGATCCTCAGGCGCAATGGCCGTGTGAGCGGGATTGGGTTGGCCGATGGCAGCGAGCTTCAGGCCGATGTTGTGGTCAATGCGGCTGGCCCCCACTCCGTGATCATCAACAGAATGGCCGGAGTGGAGCAGACGATGAAGGTCAGCACACGCGCACTGCGACGTGAAGTGCATCATCTGGCATCCCCACCCGAGTTCGACTTCGGCGCGCGCGGCATTTGCACCTCGGACCCGGATCTCGGTATCTATTGGCGTCCGGAAACCGGCAACAAGCTGGGTGTCGGCTCGGGTGATCCGCCTTGCGACCCGAAGACCTGGATCGACGACCCACGCAAGTTCGATCGCGACATCCGCGAGCAGCAGTGGCAGACCCAGGTGTTTCGCCTTGCCCAGCGAGTTCCCGAGCTGCGTATCCCGAATCAGGCGCAAGGGGTCGTCGATCTGTACGATGTCTCATCCGACTGGATCCCGATCTACGACAAGTCCGACCTGCCGGGCTTCTACATGGCTATCGGCAGTAGTGGACATCAGTTCAAGAACGCGGGCGTGGCTGGGGCGCTGATGGCCGAGTTGATCGATTATCAGGAAAGCGGCGGCGACCACGACGCGCAGCCATTCCAGTTCAAGGGCCGATTCACCGGCCTCGTGATCAACACCGGTGCGTATTCCCGCCGGCGCGATCCCAACAAAGCCAGCAGCTTCTCCGTGCGCGGCTGATTCGAGCGAGGCCCCAGCATGCAGATGACCATCGACGGTCGGCTCGTAGCCACCCCACAAGGCTTCCCGGTCATCAATCCGGCCACGGGTACCGTTTTGGCAACCGCCCCGAGCTGCTCCGTTGCGCAGCTGCAAGAGGCCGTGGAAGCCGCGCAACGTGCATTCAAGTCCTGGCGCGAGCGCCCGCTCGAGGAGCGTCGCGCGCGGCTGCGCCAGATCGCCGCCCAGATTCGCGCCCATCAAGGCGAGCTGGCCCGGCTGTTGACGCAGGAACAGGGTAAGCCCACCGTCACCGCCAATCGCGAGGTCGGCGGTTCGGCCCGGTGGATGGAGTACACGGCGGAGCTGGACATACCGCACCAGGTCGTCGCCCTTGACGGGCGACGCACCGCGGAGGTGACCCGCAAGCCCTACGGCGTTGTCGCGGGTATCGTGCCCTGGAACTATCCTTTGATGTCGGCGTGCTGGAAGATCGGCCCCGCGCTCCTTGCCGGTAACACCATCGTCATCAAGCCATCACCGTTTACTCCGCTCACGACACTGCGCCTCGGGGAGTTGTTGATCGAGACTCTCCCGGCGGGGGTTTTGAACATCATCAGCGGAACCGACGATCTGGCGCCGCATCTGACCGAGCACCTCGGCGTGCGCAAGATCTCCTTCACAGGCTCCACCGCGACCGGACGCAAGGTCTTCGCAGCCGCGGCGGCCGGCATCAAAGGTCTCACACTCGAGCTGGGTGGCAACGATCCAGCCTTGGTTCTGCCCGACGTGGATCCTGCCGCCACGGCGGCTAAAGTTTATGCCGCAGCCTTCGAGAACGCCGGACAGGTGTGTGCGGCCATCAAGCGTGTCTACGCGCATCGCCGCGTGCACGATGCGCTGGTGATGGAACTGGCACGGCTTGCCCGTCATGCGGTCGTGGGCGACGGGCTCGACCCGCAGGTGACCATGGGACCGGTCAGCACGCGTCCGCAGCTGCAGCGCGTCGTAGAGCTGATGCAGGACGCACATGAGCGGGGCGGCCGGTTTGTAGCGGGAAGGCCCGAAGCCCTCGATCGCCCGGGATACTTCATCCAGCCGGCGATCGTGACGGATCTCGACGATGGGGCGCGGCTCGTGGCCGAGGAGCAGTTCGGGCCAGTCCTCCCGGTTCTCGTCTACGATGAGATCGACGATGCCATTGCGCGGGCCAACGCAACGCCGTACGGGTTGTCCGCCTCGGTCTGGTCCGACAATCTCACGGATGCGCGTGCAATTGCGCCACGAATCGATGCCGGCACCGTCTGGTTGAACCAACATTTGAGCGTGTCACCGATGCTGCCCACGGCCGGCGTCAAGCAATCCGGCCTCGGCTCCGAGAACGGGCCTTGGGGATTGGAGAATTACCTGCAGCTCCAGACCATCGCGCCGGCAGCCTGAGACGAACCATGCGGACGATCGACCCTCGGATCGCTCAACCTGCCGGCAGTCTCATCGACCAGTCGCATCTTTTGCCCAGGCGCATCGCTCAGATGCTGCGCCTCAATCTCGCAACACTGCCCACACCGCTCGAGGAGGCACCGCAGCTCTCGGCCGCACTGGGCGGCCCGCGCATTCTCTTCAAGCGCGACGACCTGACCGGAGTCGCCCTGGGCGGAAACAAAGTGCGGAAGCTGGAGTTCCTCATCGCGCGCGCACTGCATGAGGGTGCGGACACGCTGGTGGCCTCCGGCGGATTTCAATCGAATCTTGCGCGCATCGCCGTGGCCATGGCGAACTGCGTCGGCATGAAGACCGAGCTGGTGCTGGGCGGGGTCCCCGGGGAGCCCCGCCCGATCGTCGGGAACTTGCTGCTCGATGAACTGCTCGGGGCGAACCTCACCTATGTGGAAACGGAGCCTCGCTGGGACTTCGGTGACAGCGTCGAGCGGGTGGTCGAGGCGGTGCGGCGTCGCGGTGGCCACCCCTATGTCGTGCCGTTGGGTGGCTCGAGCGCGGAGGGCATCGCGAGTTACGTCTGCGCAACCCTTGAGTTGAAGCAGCAGCTGGCTGCGCTCGATGTCCGGCCGCAGCATCTCATTGTGGGCGTCGGCTCAGGCGGCACATACACGGGGCTGCTCCTGGGGCAGGTGAATCTTCAACTCCCCTATCGCGTGACCGGCATCAGCGTCAGCCGCACGCGCGAGTATCTGCTCGAGAAGATTCCCGAGATTGCACGCGAGGCGGCAGCGGCGTTGCAGCTCGAGCGCGCGCCGGAAAGAACGGACGTCGTGATCTACGATGATTACATCGGCGAGTCGTACGGAGTGCTCACGGCGAGCTGCAGCGAGGCGATTCGCCTCGTGGCCAGGACCGAAGGGGTGATTCTCGATCCGGTGTATTCCGGCAAGGCCATGGCCGGACTGATCGGATTGATCCACAAAGGCCTCATCAAGCCGGACGAGACCGTAGTCTTCGTGCATACCGGAGGACAGCCGGCACTCTTTGCCTACGACACCACCGCGCTGCTGTCGCCGTGAGCCGTGAGACGGACTTCGTGATCGTGGGTGCCGGATCGGCGGGATGCGTGCTCGCCAATCGCTTGAGCAGCGTGGCCGCCCACTCCGTCCTGTTGCTCGAGGCGGGCGGTGAGGACCGCAATCCGATGATTCACGTGCCAATGGGCATCCGCTGGGTCGTCGGCAATCCGCAGACGGATTGGTGCTTCCGCACCCAACCGGTCTCGGGCCTCGAGGGGCGTACGCAGGCCTGGCCGCGCGGCAAGACCCTCGGTGGAACCTCGTCTATCAATGGCCTGGTGCACGTTCGCGGCTTTCCTGCGGACTACGACGCCTGGGCGCGCGAGGGCTGCCAGGGCTGGTCCTGGGCCGATGTCCTCCCCTATTTCATCCGCTCGGAGCGTAGCTCGCGCGGGGGCGACTCGTATCACGGTGACTCGGGGCCACTTCCCGTAACCGCGCGAACCACGACCAATCCGCTATGCGAGGCGTTCGTGCACGCCGGCCTCGAAACAGGTATCGGTGTGACCGATGACTTCAATGGCCCGCAGCCGGAGGGTATGGGCTACTTCGACTCCAACCGCCTGGATGGGCAGCGTCAATCCACAGCCGTTGCCTTCCTTCGGCCGGCCATGAACCGACCCAACCTCTCGGTGGTTACGCGGGCGCTGGTCAGCAGGATCATTGTCGAAGGCCGCCGGGCCACGGCGGTTGAGTATATTCACAACGGGACTACGCAGCGGGTGAAGGCCAAAGCGGAGGTCATTCTGGCTGCCGGCACCGTCAACTCGCCCAAGCTCTTGATGCTCTCGGGCATCGGCCCCGCCCTGCATCTGACGGCGCTCGGCATACCGCTCATTCAAGACTCTCCGGACGTGGGACAGAAGCTCCAGGAGCACCTCGATGTGGTGCTCGAGTACGAATGCCTGAAGGCCGTGACCGTCTACCGCTGGACCCGCCCGCACATGAAGGCGTGGGCGGCACTCCACTGGATGCTCACTCGCCGGGGATTCGCAGCCGAACTGCTGCTGCCTGTGGGCGGCTTTGCACGCAGTCGTCCCGGCCTGCCGGCGCCCGACGTGCAGTTCCATCTGAATCTCGCGCTCCCTCGCACCCCGCAGCGTCGCAAGCCCGATCGTGAAGCTTTCGGGATCCATGTCTGCAACTTGCAACCCAAGAGCGTGGGACGGATTCGCCTGGCTTCACCCGATCCCAACGCCGATCCTCTCATCGAGCCGCACTTCCTCTCGGCGCCCGAGGATATCGTTCCGCTGCGCGCCGGAGTGCGCTTGGCGCGGGCACTGGCCTCCGCGCAATCGATGCGGCCCTTCACGGGCAAGGAGCTCCTGCCGGGCCAAGGCGTCGACACCGAGGCCGCGCTCGATGAGTTCATCCGCAGGAACGCCAATACGGTCTTTCACCCCACGAGCTCATGTCGCATGGGCAGCGATGCGGCTTCGGTCGTTGATCCACAGCTGCGCGTGCGCGGAATCGAGCGCCTGCGCGTGGTCGACGCTTCGGTGATGCCGCGTGTACCTCGATGCAACACCAACGCACCCACCATCATGATCGCGGAGAAGGCCTCCGACCTGATCCTGCAGGCAAGAGCCGCATGACCTCACTGCCTTTCAGCCCCCAGGAGTACGAGCTGCGGCGTGCTGCGGTACGCGCCGCGCTCGCCGAGCGCGACATCGACCTTCTCTACGTCACGCAGCCCTCGAATCTCTACTACCTGACCGGCTACGAGGCGAGCTGGTATCCGCCACGCCTCCCGGTCGGCGCCCTCATCGACCGGGACTCGAGCACAGTGGTCATCCTCGATTGGGACCGCCATGCGGGTTACGTGAAGTCATGCGTACTTGGAGACGACTTCGTCCTGTTCAGATACGGCGAGGCTGCAGAGGCCATCAGCCGGTTCTTTGCTTCACGAGGATGGCTCAGCCGTTCGCTCGCGCTGGAGTGGAGCAGTCCCACTCCTGCCGCGCCTGTGGTGGGCGAGCTGGCTCGACAACTCACCGCGGCAGGCATCCGGATCGACTCTGGCGACTGGGTGGTGGATAACATTCGACTCTACAAGTCGAACGCCGAGATCGCCTGTGTACGCAAAGCCGCGGAGCTCGCCGATCGGGCCATGTCGAAGCTCTGGCGCGAGCTGCGACCGGGGCTGAGCGAGCTCGAGGTCTCTGCGCGCATGACCGAGCTCCTGGCGCAGCAAGGCTCCGAGATCGCCGCGATGCCCACCCTGGTGAACTCAGGCCCGAACGCGTGGCGGGATGTGCATTCGTTCCCTTCGAATCGAGCGCTCCAAGCCGGCGACATCCTGACCGTGGACTGCTGCGCAGTCGTGCGGCGATACCACGCGAATCTGGGTCGCACCTTCATACTCGGTTCGCGCACGACGCGCGCGCGAGAGATCATTCAAAACGGCGCCGGCAGCTTCGAAGTCCTGCGTAGCCAGGCGAGACTCGATGGGGACCCCGCCGCGGCCATGGCCGCGGCGGAGCGCTACGTCCGCGACCGCGTTCCGGCGGAGAACATCTGGTGGATCGGGGGCTACAACCTTGGGATCAGCTTTCCGCCGAGCTGGGTTGGACACACTTACCTGGCGAACGACGGTTTGCAGAAATGCCGGCTCGCCAACGGATGCGTGTTCAACTACGAGAACATCTACTCCGACCGCGAGGAGGGATTCGAGGCTGGCTGCATCGATACGCTGGTGATGACCGAAGCCGGTCTGCAGCTGCTTTCCACCCTGCCCCGCCAGCTTCTCGACGTGTCCCTATGAGCCTATCGTTTGCGGACCGGGTTGTTCTTGATCAGACCCTCCGTCCCGCCTTCGATCCGGCCCTCATCGGCGAGCACCGGCAGGCGCCCTTCGGACCCCACTCCCCCGCGTTGGCCGCTCTATTGCTGTTTCTGCGCCGCAATCCCGATCCCGCCTTACCCCGATACTGCATCATACGAAGTGGCAAGCCACCTCGATGGGGCATCGGCCACAAGCCCTCACGCCCCGGTCTATCCATCACGGCGCTGACCGAGCTCGTGTATCGATCGCGGGGAGAGGCAGAGCATGCCGTGTTTCTTCGACGCCTGATCGATTACGGGTTGCTCCCAGGTCCACAGCCTGCAGCACCGCTGCATGCCGCGCCGGTGACCGAGCCGCCGGGAGTCATGGGCTATCTGAGTCAGCTGAGCGCGGCACCCGGCACCGAGCTGGCGCTTCATGTCAGCTGTACCGCAAGCCGCTGGCGCGCGGAGCTCGTAAGACTCTATAGCGCCGATCTGGCCCCCGAGGGAGCCTCGCTGCGCGAGGTGCCTGTTCCGCAGGTCGAGCCGTTCGAGCGCGACAGCATCCCGCAGCGCACGGCCGTCGGATCCTTCGTCCGGATCGATCCTCCTGCGCAGCTGCCCGATCTCCAACAGGGTCTCAGTCTGAGCCTCTGCGTCATGCCGTCCCTCCCCGCCGACGGCATGCAGGCACTCATCTCCCACCGAGGTCCATCAACCGATTCCGGCTGGAGTCTGCGTCTGAGCGAGAACGGCGTCCCTTCCCTCTGGGTGGGCTCGCTGGCGGGCTCGGCAGCCGTGAGCCTGCGAACGCCCTTGGTGCGAGGCTGCTGGTATCGGCTCGTGGCCGTCATTGACAGTCAGGCACGCGTGCTGCGAATTGCCTCGACTCCGGTCGGCACACGAGCGAGCAATCGCGTTTGGATAGGACGCGGTGCGACCGAAGAGGCCGCCGCAGGGCTGAACTTCACTCCGCAATCCGTAGGCAATGGCCCGCTCCTGCTGGCCGCCGCATTCCTGGACGATCTGGGCCAACCGCAAGAGGCCTTCGATGGCCGCATCGAGCGGCCCACGTTGCTCAAAGGGGCCATCGATCCGGCAAGATCTTTGACCACCGCAGCGTTGGAATCATCACAGCCTTGGGCGATCTGGGACTTCTCGGCCGCGATCACTCCCGCGGGCATTCGGCATCCGGCAGTGGTCGAGGACGTCGGGCCCTTCGGCTGGCATGGCCGGTGTGTGAATCATCCCACGCGCGCCGTGAGGTCCCATGCATGGACGGGGTTGGAGCCCGATTTCCGCCATGCTCCGCAGGAATACGCTGCAGCCCATTTTCATCGCGATGACATGACGGACTGTGGCTGGACTCCCCAGGCGAGGTTCACGCCACCACACGGACTGCCCTCCGGGGTCTACGCCGTGCGCTTGCGCTCCGTGGGCAGCACCAACCCGCTCGAGGACTGGGTTCCCTTCATCGTGACACCACCACCGGGAAAGAGCTCGGCGCGCCTGCTCCTCGTCCTGCCGACCAACAGCTATCTGGCGTACGCCAACGACCACGTCGGAGTGGACAGCCCGCGCATGGAGAACCTCACGCGTCGCGCCCTGCAGTTCGATGAGTTCGACCTCTACCGGCATCATCATCGCGAGTTGGGTTCGTCCCTTTACGAATCGCATCGGGATGGTACCGGCATCTGCTATTCCAGCGCGCGCCGGCCGATCATGACCATGAGGCCCCAGGTCGTGACTTACAACGGTCGCGCCTGGCAATTCACCGCGGACATGCAGCTGGTGGACTGGCTCGACCGCAACGGCCATGCGGTCGACATCGTCAGTGACTTGGACGTGCACCAGGGTGGCGTGGAACTCCTCAACCGCTACGCCTGCGTGATGACCGGAACACACCCCGAGTATCCCACCCGCCAGATGTTGGATGCCTACGGCGAGTACGTGGACACGGGAGGCCGCCTGATTTACATGGGCGGCAACGGCTTCTACTGGGTCACGGCCTACGATCCCGACGATGACCAGGTCATCGAGATCCGTCGCTGGGGCGGCAGCGAGGCCTGGCGTGCTCCTCCGGGCGAGCATCATCTGAGCTTCACGGGCGAGCCGGGTGGTTTATGGCGCGACAGCGGGCGCGCGCCGCAGAAGACGGTGGGCGTGGGTTTCGTCGCTTCCGGGCTATCGTTCGGCGGGGCCCGCTATGGACCCACGCTCGCGAGCGACAGCGGCGCAGCTTGGATTCTCGACGGTGTGCCGCCCGGGGAGTTCGGCTGGCACGGCACAGTGGGCCCCGCGGCCGGATTGGAGGTGGACGCTGTCGATGCCGAACTGGGAACGCCGGCGTCTGCCATTGTGATTGCAAGCTCTGGGGGGCGTCACCCCGATGAGATGCTCGAGGCGCGGGAGAACTATGGAATGACGCTCGCCGCGCCAGGCGGTCGCGGCAACGTGCGCGTGCGCTCCGACATGGTGCTGGTCCCGACCGCTGGTCGGGGTGGTGTGTTTTCCACGGGCTCGATCGCCTGGGCTGGCGCGCTGGCCCACGATGCCTCCGTGTCGCGCATTCTCAAGAACGTCCTCGAGCGGTTCTGCAGCGATCGGCCGCTGCTGGACTAGCCCGCATCTGATGCCGGGCGGAGCGTGCATTCCAATATGATGACTCAAACCTTCTCGGCCGATCTGGTGTTGCGCGGGGGTACCGTCATGACCATGACGGACCCGCACTCCCGGGGCGAATCCCTGGCCGTCGGCATACGTGATGGCCGCGTCCTTGCCGTGAGCGCCGAGCCCCAAGTGTCGTCGATGATCGGACCCTCCACCCAGATCATCGACGTTGCCGGCATGACCGTATTGCCGGGATTCATCGACAGCCACGTTCATTTCACACAGACCGGTCTCGGAAACCTCGGTCATCATGCCTACGGCGTGAGCGCTCGAAAGGAGCTGCTGGAGATCATCGCGGACGCGGCTCGAGCCACGACCGCCGGGGACGGGGTGCTCGTTCACGGCGTTCATCTGGCCGGACTCGACCAGCGCCTCACCCGTTCGGAACTGGATGCCATCGACAGCACGCGCGCCATCATGGTCGTCGAGGTGGGTGCGCACGGCTGTGTGTTGAACGGCGAGGCGATCGAGCGGGTCGACCTTCCCGCATCCACCCCTGGACTCGGCTCTGACGGTGTCTTCATCGCGGAGGCGAACACCCGAGCGCGGTACCGCTTCTACTCGAGCGTGGTCAGCGACGAGCTGCGCGCCAAAGCGCTGCATCGTGCGGCCCGCATGGCCGCCGAGGTCGGTATCACGACCGTCCATGCGCTGGAGGGCGGAAGCCTCAGCGACGGTCGCGGCTGGTTGCCGCAGCGAGATGTCGAGATCCATCTCCAAGAGCAGCAACGACTCTCCATCGACACGGTCATCTACTTTCAGTCCACCGAAGTCCAGCAGGCTGTCCATTGGGGCCTGCCGAGGATCGGCGGCTGCGTCTGGGTCGATGGGGATTATGACGAGCACACGGCGGCCTTGGTCGAGCCCTACGCGGATCGCCAGGACTGCTGCGGCTCGTTGTATTTCAGCGATGCCGAGCTGAATGGGTTCGCCGAGAGGGCGCACACTGCGGGATTGCAGATCAGCATGCACGCGATTGGCGATGCGGCCATCGAGCAGCTGCTGAATGCATACGAGCGCGCACTGCGCAGATCACCGCGACCCGACCATCGGCACCGCATCGAGCATTTCAGCTTGCCGACCCGCGCGCACATCCACAAGGCCGCGGCTCTGGGCGTCGCCCTGGGGATGCAGCCCAACTTCGCTCTCGTCACAGGTGCACTGCCCAAGCGTGAGGATCCCCCGACGGGTCTGGTGGCTTATCTGGGCTACGATCGCTGGAGACGGCGCCATCCCTACAGGGAAATCCTCGACGCAGGTCTGCTGGTCGCAGGCGGCTCCGATGCGGATCCCCGTCCGATGGGACCGCTGATCGGGCTTCAGGCGCTCATCGCGCATCCCGAAGCCGAGCGTCGCCTCTCCCCGTATGAAGCACTCCAGCTCTACACGCTGAACGGTGCGCGTATCGCCTTCCAGGAAGCCCACAAGGGCACTCTCACGGCCGGCAAGCGCGCTGACATCGTCGTACTGGCCGACAATCCCATGACCATCGAACCCAACCGTATCGCGGAGATCCCGGTGGAGTGGACCTTCGTGCGGGGCACGCCGGTCTATAAACGTGGGCACTGACATCACGCCAGGGCGACGGTCATGACAGCGCTTCACTGGCGCGATGCGACCGACCTCGCGCGCGCCATTCGTCGTCGCGAAGTCACCTGTGTCGATGTGATGCAAGCCTTTCTGTCGCAGATCCGCCGGCTCGACCCGCTGCTCAACGCATTTCTGTTCCGCATCCCCGATCAAGAGGCTCTGCGGCTCGCCGCGGCGGCCGACCTGCGCATCGCCCGCGGCGAATCGATCGGACCTCTGCATGGACTGCCAATGGCGATCAAGGATCTCATGGACGTCGCGGGCATGCCGACCTCCTTTGGCACGGAGGTCGGCACCGAGGTGCCGCTCCGGGACAGCCTCCTTGCAGAGCGCGTGCGCGCCTCCGGGGCCATCATCATCGGCAAAACAAATACTCCGGAGCACGGGCTCGGCGCGCTGACATTCAACAAGCTGCGCGAGCCGGCGCGCAATCCCTGGGACCGATCCCGGCACGCGGGCGGCAGCAGCGGCGGAGCTGCGACGGCGCTCGCCGCGGGTATGCTCCCGCTTGCCGACGGCTCCGACAGTGGTGGCAGCATCCGATATCCGGCCTCATTTTGTAACTTGGTCGGACTGCGACCCTCGCCGGGGCGCGTGCCAACGGCGAGAGTATTTGACGGCTGGAGTCCGCATGCGTTGCTTGGACCCATGGCGCGAAATGCTCGCGATGCCGGCCTCCTTCTCTCGGTGCTGGCCGGGCGCGACCCGAGAGCTCCGCTGTCGCTCCAGGGCGACCCAGCAATCTTTGCATCGCTCGAGCCCATCCCGTTGCCTGGCTTGCGTATCGGATGGAGTCGCACACTCGGAGGGCTGCCGATCGATGCGGAGGTCATGGCCGTCCTGGAATCGATGCGGGTGACTCTCACCGACGCCGGGTGCGTGGTCAGGGACTGGGAGCCAGAGTGGCCCGACGCCGATCGCTGCTGGGAGATCATCGAGATGCACGAGTTCATGGCCGGATCCGCACAGGACGTCCAACGCAACGCACGGCGACTGCGGCCCGAGCTCGTCGCCAACGTTGCGGTGGGGCTCAGCCAGAGCGCCGCGGAGATCGCCTGGGCGCAGATCGAGCGCACCCGCATCTATCGTCGCACCGCCGCCGAGTTCGAGCGTTTCGACTTCCTGGTGGCCCCGGCGGCTCCGGTCGTTGCGCCGCCGGTGGAGTGCGAGTGGGTGCAACAGATCCACGATGTCGAGCTGCACCGCTACTTCGAGTGGCAACGCTGCGCAAGTCGTGTGACCGTCACCGCGCACCCCGTCATCTCCATCCCGGCGGGATTCTCAAAGCAGGGCCTCCCGGTAGGCATGCAAGTCTTGGCCCGGGATCATGGCGAGCACGCACTGCTCAATTTCGCCGCGGCGCTCGAGCAGCTGAATGGGTTTGCACATCGGCGCCCACCCCCGCTCACGAGCGGAACTTGAGGCTCCGGAATCGATCGGCCGCGCTATGCGTGAGCGGGCTGAGCCGCAACAGTCTCCACCAGCGCAAAATCGCGCCGCAGCCAATGGGCAGCGTACAGGAACAGGGCAATACCAAGCCCCGCGACCCCGAGAGAGCTGATCAGAGCGTAGCGCAGGGAGAGCACACCGTACCTGTGGGCGAGTGCGTCACTCATGATCCCCACGAAAGAGACCCCCGCCCCGGGTCCGAGGAGATTCAGGATCAGGAACTGGATCGATGCCGCAAGAGCTCGCATGCGCACCGGCATCAGTCGCTGGGTGAGGCCAACGACCGGTCCCATGTAGGACCCCGCAAGGAACATCGCGACGAAGTAGAAGACGAAAACCGTCTGAAGACCCGCCGTGAGAAAGAGGAATACGCTGGGAATCAGAGCCAGCACCGAAAGCACCGGCATCCACAGATACCAGCGCGGATCGCGTGTTCCGAGTTTATCGGCCATCAACCCTCCCAGCAGGGTTCCGCCCAACCCCGCAATCGCCTCGAGCAATCCGGTGCGGCTGCCGACCAGGCTACTGCTGAGATGGTAGACACGCATCAGGTAGGCGGGGGACCACATCTCAAAGGCGGTGTCTGCGAACGAGCACAATCCCAGCGCCACCGCGTAAGCGAGGAAGGATTTGCGCGATACCATCACGCGCAACGTGTCGCGCAGCGACAGTGCGGCGGTATCCACGGCGTTGTCCGATTGTCCGCGAATGGGCTCGCGCACGGTCTTTCGTATGAGCAACGCCAGAAGCAAGCCGGGAAAGCCGACGATCATGAAGGCATGGCGCCAGCCGTAGCGGGCATTGGCCCATCCCCCGACCGCCAGCCCCAGGGCGATGCCGGTCGTGATGCCAAGCTGGTAGATGGAAAGTGCAGTGGCACGGCGCGTGGGCGGAAAGTAGTCCGAGATCAAGGAGTGCGCGGTCGGGCTGCAGGCGGATTCACCGAGCGCAACACCGATGCGGGCCACGAGCAGCTGTCCGGCGGTGCGCGCCAGTCCGCCGCAGAAGGTCATCGCGCTCCACACGGCGACGCCGACCGCGATGAGGGAGCGGCGGTTTCCGTGATCGGCCCAGCGGGCGATGGGGATGCCCGCGACGGAATAGATGAGCGCGAAGGCGAACCCCCCGATCAAGCCGACGACCGTATCCGAGAGATGCAGATCCTCCTTGATCGGCTCGATCAGGATCACCAGGACATAGCGATCCATCCAGCTGAACGTGTACGCTGCCAGAAGCAGCGCGAGCACGTACCAGGAGTAAGCTGGTGTTGAGGTGCGGTCACTCACACGGGGTGCGAACGCGCCCACCCGCTGCTGTCACGTCGCTGCCGGTCAGTCCTACGCCAGCATTGCGCCTGCTCGCTTCGGGGACCCACCGCGTCCACGGCGACCGGACCGAACATGCCGGCCGCCTGGGCCGCCGTGAGAGTAAATGGCACGGCCTTTCCGGCTTGAACGTCCCCGAGTGCACCCATCAAGAGTTTGCGGTATTGGATGATTCCCACATCCGACTTGCCCAGGTGATCGCGACTGCGGTCACGGATGGCGCCCGGGGATTCCACGGCCCATTGGTCGTGAGTATTCACATCCATTCCCAACCCCGTATAGGTCCGGGTCGCCTGATCCTCAGGATCGTAACCCCAGTTCGAGGCGCGGTTGTGCTTGGGTCTATACCCTGGAAGGGTCAGGTGCTCAAGGCGCTGATTGCGCATGGTATTGCGATCAACGGGGGCGCCAAAGCTGGTGAACATCGAGTACCAATAGCAGCTCACGTCATCGATCGGAACATGCCACTGAGTGATGATCATCTCACTGCTCATCGGGATGGCGATCGCATTGGGAAACACCAGGTTCGTGATGCGGTAATGGACGTTCGAGTCCCCCAGCTCGCGCGTCGTGATCAGGCGAAACCCGTAGTTCGTGTCCTCGATCTGAATCGTGGGTCGCGCGTGCTCGCGCAGGATTTGCGTCAGAGGTATCCCGGAATTGGCGGAGGCGGCGCGGAACTGGCGCCCGTAGGCCGCATCGGTCGATTCATCGCTGAGAAATCGGTGCAGAAACGAGGGATGCACTGGATCGATCCCGACCTCGAGCGCTTGAAGCCAGTTGCACTCCCACAGACCCTTGAACGCAAAGGTCTGCTCCCGCGGAGCCGCGAAGCAGTCAAAGGCGGGAAACGGCGGAGGAGCGCCCTCACCCAGAAATGCAAAGATGACCCCATTTCGCTCCTCACAGGGATAAGCGCGGTGCTGCAGTTGCAAGTAAGCTCGACTATTGGCCGGCTCTCCGGGCTGCTCCAAGCATTGTCCCGTGGCATCGAACAACCAGCCGTGAAACGGGCAGCGCAATCCGCCGGTCTCGAGTCGTCCGAAGCACAGGTCGGCGCCGCGATGCGGACAGGCGCGCTCCATCAGACCGTAGCGGTGCTGATCATCCCGAAAAAGCACCAGATCCTCTCCCAGGAGCCTCACCGGGGCCACCGGACGCTTCGCATCGAGCTCCTCGGCCAGCGCTGCGGGTTGCCAATACTGACGCATCAGCCGACCCGCTGCCGTACCGGGAGCGGTCCGGGTCATGAGCTCGTTCTGCGCGGCGGTGGTCATAGAGGGTCGCTTGTTCTAAATACGAACTTTAGTTCGATCAAGCCATATTAAATGAGGCACTGCGAGGGCCGCAAGCATGTCACGAATGGATAGGAGGGCAAGCATGATCCGGGCATTTGTATCAGTTGCGCTGAGCGTGATGCTCGCTCTCGGCAAGACGGCTGCCGCATCAGCACAGTCCCCACCGCCGGCTGCGTCCGCCGCGATCGTCGATCGATGGTGCACATCGAGCCCGCAGCCGGCCTTCTGCCACGCCGTTCGCGGCGTGCGTGCGTACGGCTGGCCTGCACAGAGCCGGTCGGAAGTCATGGCCTCACATGGCATGGTCGTGACCAGCCAGCCCCTGGCCGCACAGGCGGGACTTCAGATTCTCATGCGTGGCGGCAACGCCATGGATGCCGCCGTCGCCACGGCGGCAGTGCTGAGTGTCACCGAGCCGATGATGGTCGGAATAGCGGGCGACCTCTTCGCAGTGATCTATGTGGCGAAGGACCGTAAGGTGTATGTCCTGAATGCCAGCGGCACCGCCCCGACCGGCGCCACGCTCGCACACCTGAACGAGCTCGGCTATCACTGGGATCCGACCAATTGGGGCCCCAGCTCCGGCATGCCCCACGGCGGAATTCTCCCGGTCACCGTCCCGGGCACGGTGTGGGGTTGGCAGGCTGTGCTGAGTCGCTTCGGCACGCTGTCGTTCAAGGAGACTCTCGCGGCAGCGGCTCGCTATGCGAAGGAGGGCTTCCCGGTCTCCGAGCGCATCGCGAGCGACTGGCAACTGCCGAACGCCATGCCGCTCAAGGCCTGCTGCACGGAGCTCGACCCCGAGTCGGTGCGGGTCTGGTACGTCAACGGAAAGCCGCCCACGCCCGGTCGGATCTTCAGGAACCCCGATCTCGCACGTACCCTCCGCTTGCTTCAAGTGCACGGTGCCGACGCGTTCTACAAAGGAGAGATCGCGCGGGCGATCGTTGCCAGGTCGAAGGCGCTCGGCGGGTCGATGACACTGGAGGATCTTGCCGGTTACCGCGGCGAATGGCTCGAGCCCGCCCGCATGCAGTATCACGGTTACGAATTGCTCGAGTTGCCCCCTCCCTCGCAGGCGTGGGCTGCCGGCGAGATGCTGCAGATCCTGCAGGAATGTGTCCCGGCATGGGCGCCAGGCGAAACGCTTGCATCGCTGGGCCCAACGAATCCGCTGTACTGGCATATCCTCGTCGAGGCGAAGAAGCTCGCCTACGCGGATTTGTTTCGATACAACGCCGATCCGGACTTCGCGAGCATTCCGCTCGAGAGGCTTCTCTCCGCGGCACACGCGGCCTCGCTCTGCGCAAGGTTCGATGCCCATCACGCCTCGGCCACCGGACCCCCGAGCGTCGCGGATCTGAAGGGCGACACGATCGTTCTGTCCACGGCCGACAAGGACGGCAACCTCGTGGCTTGGGTGAATAGCAACTATGCCGATTTCGGGTCCGGTATCACGGTGCCCGGCTACGGGTTCGTGCTGCACAACCGTGGGACGCTGTTCACCCTCGATCCAAAGAGCCCGAACGTCATCGCGCCACATAAGCGACCGTTCAATACGCTGTCCGCCGGACTCCTCATGCGAGATCGACAGCCCATGATGACCGTGACGCTCATGGGAGGCGACATGCAGGCACAAGGTCATGCGCAACTCCTCGTCGATGTGATCGACCTCGGAGCAAACCTGCAGGCCGCGGCGGACATGGCGCGGTTCCGGCACATCCAGCTTTCCAACCGGCTGAGCCTCGAGTCCCCGCTCTATGACCTGGTCGGCCGAGCTCTGAGCTCAATGGGACACAGCATCCAGTCCGTCAGTGGCGAGAGCGTCGGAGGGGTGCAGGTGATCCAGATCGTCCGGGACGAGCCGTCCTTGCGCTACTACCGCGGCGGCTCCGATTTCAGGAAGGATGGGCAAGCGGTGGGGTGGTGAGATCTCGCGAAAACGCGCGTCGGCTGGCCGGCTACTCCGTAGACTGACCAGGATCATCCACGTGCCCTATCGCCCAGCGTTTCGCTTGCGCAATGCCGACGCGAATGGCCTTACCTTCATCGCTGCCCTGCTCGAGCAGTGCGTTGGCGATCTCGATGGCCTTCTCCCGCACGCGGGGGGACAAGTGATTCATGGATGGCGGATAGTAGTCGGCATTCCAAGGCATGGCGATACCTCACTTTTTTGAGCATGAGCCTTCGCAGGCCTCTCCACAATGCGCGGAATGGCCGCTCTCGCGATTGGGTTCGCGGTCGGGTGTCCGTGCGCAAAGGCACGACCCCGGGCGCTTGCGCTACGAGAGTAGTGTTCCATCAGCATCGAGTACGGCCAGCGCGGCAGTGCTTCCTACTGCGGCAGCGGCCAAACGGGCTGCAAGTTCTTCTTCGCTACAGTCAACAGCACAAAGGCCGAACAGATGAACAGCAGGTATCCAAGCGCACAGAGCAATGCCAATACGCTGTATGAGCTGACGTGCAAAACAAATCCGCCGACAGCCGGCCCGATTGCGCAAGCTATTAGCTGAACAAACCATGCAAGCATGGCCAGTCGCCCACTCTTGTCAACCCACGCAAATAAGCCCATTTGGACGGGATACAGTAGGGTCCAGAAGAACTGAAATGCCGACAAGCTGATCGAGAACGCAACGGGGTTCAAGACATGGATCGCTGCGTACGTAGTCGCCGCTCCCCCGATTGCGGCCACAACGACGATGAACATGCGCGGTAAGCGCCTCACCGCTAGGATTGCGGTGATCGCACCCACGGGGCCGCCCACTAGCCACGCTTGCGCCACCGCGGATGAGACGGTTGCGACACCCATGTGGTGCCCGGCACCAACATCGCCAGCGTAGTTCCAGAACATGGTGGCGCTGACGAAGTACGCAACGGTCACCGTGCACGTCAGTATGGACAATACAAATGGAACACCCGCAGAAGAGGCATTCTCTCGATGCAGCGTGCGTTCCTCATAAGATTCTGGGATCAGCGGAATCATCCACAAGCACAGAGCCGTGGCACCGGCGATTACCGCGTAGACTCCTCCGACTCCGAGCATGCGAAACAGCGCCGGAACCGCGATGGCCAGTAGTCCGGGACCGACCAGAGTGGCCATGTTGAATATGGCGAAGTTCCGGTCGGCTTTCTTGGTGACCGCTAAAAGCCCGATGCAAACCACGGTGAGACCACAGCCAATCCCGGCCACCGCACGTAGCACCAATAACCATCGAAAAAAGGAATAAACGCCAATACTCAGTGCATTGCCAACGATAATGAAGAGAAGGGCCGCGATGACTAGCCGACGGCTACCGACCCGTCGCACTATCGCCAGTGCGCCTGCCGCACCTATCGATTGGCCCACCATCTCCGCTGTAACGGTCAGTCCCGCCGATTGAACGTCGTAATGAGTGAGTTGCACGAGCCCGTCGACCAGCAGCGGGAATACTCCGAAGGACAACGTTCCGGCGACAAGCACGCACTGAATGGCCACGAGCGCGAGAGTGCTGGGTTGCGATAACCTGGCCTTTGAATCTGCGGTCTTGACGTTCGCCACCATGAGCAGCCTGCCCCCAAACCTATGCTGCGTCGGCCCGCAGCCAACCTACCCTCACCGCCACCTTCTCCACAGAGAGCTTCCGATACACGTGCCGCCCTTGACAATAACAAGAATGCTGGCGAGCGAGCCTCCTGTTCGCGATTCCGGCAAGCGCATAGGCCGACCGCGTTCGCAGCGTCTCGTGGGACTCCGCCGGCAACACACGCTCCGCAAACCGGGACAACCGGAGGAGTACTACTCGCAGATCTCGAATGGTCCCCTGGGCTTATCACCTTCCACGGTTACGCGATGCATTCGGCGCCGGTAGCCGTCGTAATCGTCAATTGCGATGTGCTGAAGGCAACGGTTGTCCCATAGGAGCAAATCATGCGCAGTCCACGAGAAGCGGCACGCGAAGCAAGGGGTGACCGCGTGTCGAGATAGGTAATCAAGCAACGGCTTACTCTCCGCCTCAGTCCATCCACTGAATCTTTTAACGTAGGTGGAGTTGACGTAGAGTGCCCTTTTCCCCGTTCCGGGGTGGACACGCACGACGGGATGCTCGCTTGCAGTTTGAAGAGTCTCGCGCACCTCTCTCTCATCGTTCATTTGCATCACCTTGCCCTTGAACGCCTCTTCTTTCAGAGCACGTTGATAGGGCTCTGGAGTGTGAACCGCGGTCATTCGGTCCAACTGCGCGCGGAGGCCTTCGCTGAGTGTGGCATACGCTAGGTACTGGTTGGCAAATTCCGTGTCGCCACCGAACGGTGGCAGCTCCTTTGCGTGCAGGAGCGACATCATTGGAGGGCGATCGAGGAAGGAGTTGTCACTGTGCCACTGTACCGATCCAAACGCGACCTTTTCATGGGCCTCTTTCACTACCTCAATGATCTCGGGAAACCCGGCGGGACCCTTCATGAAACGATCGGTCATGACTGGTCCGAAGCGCCGGGCAAACGCGACGTGTTGCTCCGCTGAGATGTCTTGGCTGCGGAACGCAACAAACAGGTTTTCCTCGAATGCTCGTTCGATCTCCGCGAAAGTTTCCTCATCGAGTTCCCGCGTGAGATCGACGCCGTGAATTTCCGCCCCGAGCGAACCGGACAGGCGCCGCACGGAAATGCGCCGATACCGACGTTCAAGGGGCGTCCCAAGGGCGCTCTGAGTTCGCGTGTGAACCGAACCATCTTCATGCGAACGCCTTTGCATACGATCTCACCCCTCTGGGGACCGGGTCGGAGCGACTCCCGGATATTCGCCTGGTTCCGCACTCATACGAATGTCGTGCGCACGCGCGAGTGGCATGTCGCGCAACTTATGATCGTACGGCAGGCCTCCCTTCCCGGCATTCGCATTTTGCTTCGCGACGCGCACCAGCACAAAGGTGGCACAGATAAATAGCACGTATCCGAACGCACAGACCAATGCCAACACGCTGTACGAACTGACACGCAGAACAAACCCGCCGACAGCGGGCCCGATCGCGCATGCAATTAACTGAACAAACCATGCAAGCATGGCGAGTCGCCCACTCGTATCGATTTGCGAAAATAGGCCCATTTGAACGGGATACATCAGGAGCCAGAAGAACATAAAGCTCGTCAAGATGATCGAGAAGGCCACCGGATTGGAGACGTAGATCGCCGCGTACGTGCTCGCCGCTCCCCCGATCGCGGTTGCAACAATGATGAACATGCGCGGCACGCGCTTCACCGCCAGGATTGCAGTGATCGAGCCTCCAAGGCCGCCCACGAGCGACGCTAGCGCCACCGCGGAGGATACGCTTGCCACACCCATATGATGCCGCGCACCCACATCGCCGGCATAGCTCCAAAACATCATGAGACTCACGAAGTACGCAACGGTCATCGCGCACGTCAGCACGCGCAGTGCAAATGGAGCCGTTGCAGAAGAGGCATTCTCTCGATGCGGCGTGCGCTCCCGATAAGACTCCGGAATCAGCGGAATCATCCACAAGCACAGAGCCGTGGTACCCGCGATTACTGCGAAGACCCCCCCGACTCCGAGCATGCGAAACAGCAACGGGACCGCGGCGGCCAGTAGTGCGCAACCGACGAGATTGGCCGTGTTGAATACGGCGAAGTTGCGGTCGGCTTGCTTAGTGGCCCCCAAGAGTCCGATGCAAACCACAGTGAGACCACAGCCGATGCCGGCCAGCGTCCGTAGCACCAATAGCCATCGAAAAAGCGAATAAACGCCAACAGTCAAGGCGTTGCCAACGATGATAAATGCGAGAGCCGCAATGACAACCTGACGGCTGCCGACCCGTCGCACGATCACCAGTGCGCCCGCCGCACCCACCGATTGGCCCACCATCTCCGCTGTAACGCTCAGTCCGGCTGATTGAACATCGTAATGAGCGAGCCGCACGAGCCCGTCGACGAGCAGCGGGAACACCCCAAAGGACAGGCTTCCGACAACCAGCACGCACTGTATGGCGGCGAGCGCAAGAGTGCTGGGCTCGAGCAATCCGTCCTGCGAATCGGCGGCTGTTGCCCTTGCGACCATCAGCAGCCTGCTCCTAGATCCTTGCGGCGCCGGCCTGCAGACCACTTACCTTGATGCGGCAAGCTCTCTACAGCGCAGTTCGAATGCACTTGCCGCCCTTCATGATGAGAAGAATGTTGGCCACGGAATCTCGGAATAAACCCGGATCTCTCAGGGGATCTCCCCTCGTGACCAGGAGGTCCGCATAGGCACCTGGCTGGATGCAGCCGAGTTGGCCGCTCATCTGCAGCAGCTCCGCATTCACCGATGTCGCCGATCGCAGCACGTCGATGGGTCTATTGAACTCCGCACGCAGGGCCAGCTCTCCGCCCTGCAGAGGGTGGAACTCCTGGCCGAGGAGATCTGACCCCAAGCCGAGCTTCACTCCAGCGCGCGTGCACACATCGATAGACTTCGCGTAGCTCTCGTAGATCCCGGAGATCTTCTGCCGGCTCATGGGCGGAAGGCCCAAATCCGCCGCATGTTTGCGTACCACATCCACAACGGAAAGTGTCGGCACCACGAACGCCTTATGAGCGGCGATCAAACGCGCCGTGTCTTCGGAGATCTCTGTCCCATGTTCGATCGAGCGTACACCGGACTTGATGCATCGGCGCGCCCCTTCATCGGTCAGACAGTGGGCCATGACGTAAGTGCGCCGAGTCGACGCCTCATGCACCGCGGCACCGATCTCCTCATCTGTGAACTGCGGCATCCAGATCGGATCGGTAGGTGACACGACGCCGCCGGAAACGAAGAGCTTGATCTGCCGCGCACCCTTGCGCAGCTCCTCGCGCACCGCTCGCCTGACTTCATCGACGCCGTCGGCGACCAACGATAAGGCACCGGCATATCTGGAGCATCCGCACGGCTCCACGACCGTACCCGGGCGGGCATCGCCATGACCGCCGGTCTGCGAGATGGCTTTGCCTGAGAAGAAGAACCTGGGTCCTTGAATCCATCCTTCCTCGATCGCCATCCAAAGACCGATGTCGCCTCCACCGGCATCCCGCACTGTGGTGAATCCGCGCTGCAGAGCGCCCTCGAGAATCACCCGCGCATGGCTCACGAGCAGCGCCGGTGGCATTCGATCGATCTTGAGAATATCGAACGTCGGAGTATAGGCGTGAAAGTGTGCATCGATCAGCCCGGGCATGAGAACGTGACCGCGGCAATCGATGACTTGGGCCTCCGGAAAGCTACGGGGCGTAGTTGCAATTTCTCGGATTCGGTCATCCTCCACGATAACCGTCGCGCCTTCGTTCAGCTCTGCGGATACCCCGTCGAATATGCGCGCGTTGCGCAACACTGTGATCATGGCTTTTGTCCTTGCACCGAGGTAGCAGTTACCCGACGGGTGATGTCATCCCATGACTTACACGGCGTGCGGATAGTACTTCCGCGCGTGCTGCATCGTGATCATTCCATTCAGCAAATCCGCTTGCACGGCTGCTATCGACCTGTCGCTCGGTGCGCCATAGCCACCGCCGCCGCCCAAATAAATGCGTAGGCGGCTTCCGGCCGGGACCTTGCGATTAGTGACCTTTCGCAGCGTCTCCGTATGCCCGTCGGTGAAGTCAATTTCCAGCCGATTGGGAACACCCGGGAGGCCATCGCGCTGCGCCCAGCTCGGCACCTGCGTGCGCTCGATGGTGGAGATCAACATGACATCTTCGGAAAACGTGTACGAGACCTGCCACCCGCTGCCCCCGCGGAACTGGCCCGGACCACCCGAGTCAGGTGTGAATTCCCACTGCTCAAACTGAATCGGCAGTTTCGCTTCCAGCAACTCGGGTGACTGAACATGAGATTGCGCGAGCGATGGAACGAACAATGTCGGCCCGTCGCAGTGTGGGCGGGCGCCCTGGCCCACAGGAAGCGACAAGCCTCCTGCGTAGAAGGGCTCGCCCGTGCCGGAGAGGTGGCCGTAAAACTGCACGGCCGCCGTATCGCCGGCGCCGCCCGAGGGAAGCTGGCCCGCAGTGGCCACAGAGAGAGCTTGAAAGATGCCTTCGATCGCGGACATGAGTGGCCATCCGTAGAGATAGCACGGCTGCGGTGAAACCGGGTGGAACATCGAGCCCGGTCGCGTGACGATCTCGAGCGGACGAAAGTGGCCTTCGTTCGGGGTCTCGCGCGCATTCCCTGCCGCCATCATCAGGACGACCCTTGATGCACTGACCGTGGAGGGGAACGGGGCGTTAACGGGACCCCGTTGTGCATCAGGTGAGTTGCTGAAATCCATGCGCACGTTTGACCCGTCAACCGTGATGACCACCTCAAACTCGATGGGACTGTCCTCCACCCCATTGTCGTCCATGTGGCAGGTGCCGTGATAAGTGCCATCCGGAATCGACTGGATAAACTTCCGCATGACGAGTTCGCCATGGTCAAACATGCGCTCGACGCACTGTGAAAAGGTCGCATATCCGAAGCGCTGGATCACTCGCTGAAGCTCACGCGCGCCGACGTGACAACTCGCAACCTGTGCGTTGAGGTCGCCATTGACCGCCTTCTTGAAGCGGCAGTTGGCGATTGCCATTCGATGGATGTCCTCGTTCAGCTTGCCGGCGCGGTACAGCTTCACTCCAGGGATAACGACGCCCTCCTGATACACGTCCGTGGTGTCGGTGCAGTATGGTGCCTTCGCACCGATGTCCAGCCAGTGCGCTTTGTTCGCGGCGTACCCGACGAGCCCACCGTTCGGGAGAAAAACCGGCATCACGATCGCGCAATCCTGCGCGTGCGAGCCGGTACCGTAGGGTACGTTGTAAATCAGCACGTCGCCGGGCTCGAGCTGCCCCGGGCCGCCAACGGCCTCGACGGCCCCTTCAATGCAGAAGCCCATGGTACCCACGAAGATCGGCAGGGTAGGTGCCTGGGCCAGCATGCGGATCCGACGATCGTAAAGAACCACAGCGAAATCCAAGGCCTCATAGATGATCGGAGAGAAGGCTGTGCGAATGGTGGCGCGCTTCATCTGCCGGGCTGCCGAATTCAGTGCGTAGCGGATGATCTGCGTGGTTACCGGATCCGCCTCCGATAGGTTCCCCGAACGATTCGCGGAGCTCGCGCAATTGCTGTACAAGTGGGCAGCAGCTTGTATCTTCATGCGAACCTGCCTTCGCGCGTGAGCACGAGACAGCCGTTTGTATCGACGCCGTAGGAGAAGTCAGCGTCCACGTATGTGGTGGCGGTGTCCTCATAGATGACGGCCGGGCCGGCGTGGCGATGGCCTGCCACGAGCGCGGGTCGCTCCGTCGTTCTTGCACTGCGCTCGCAGCCGTGCGCAAACGAATGCACTGCGTGTAGGTGTTCGGAGCTGTGTGTGCGGTGACCACCAGTAGGCGAGATCCGCCGTGCCAGAGACCTGCGAAGCACCGTGCGCAACACGATTACCTCTACGGCGTTGTCGAGGATGATCCCGAATGTGCTCCTGTAAGCCTCCAGGAATGCTTGCTGTAGCTGGGTACTGGTCAGGCTGATCTTGTCGTTCTTCCAGGGCACGGGGATCGTTAAAGTGTACTCCTGGCCGCTGAACCTCATGCCAAGCGCCAGCTCGCGTTCAGCGTGGTGCGAAAACCCAGAGCCTGCGCCGCGACTGTCCAGCTCGGCAAACATTTCCCGGACCATTGAGTCGATCCGTTCCACGCTGTCGTCCGCCAATCTGAAGAGCTGCGTGCGCGAGGAAGCACGTACGAGATCCGAGCCCACCAGTCCCCACGCCGAGAAGTTACCCGCGAACGGCGGAACGATGACGACGCGGATGTTCAACTCGCGCGCGATCTGCGTTGCGAGCAGCGGCCCTGCTCCCCCGAACGCCAAGATCTTCAAGCCTCTTGGGTCTATGCCCTGCTCCACCGTGATCTCACGGATTGCATTGGCGCAGTTCGAGCATGCGAGTTTGACGATACCCACCGCTGCACGGTGCGCATCCGTACCGAGCTGGTGAGCGAGCTTATTCAGTGCCTCAAGGGCCCTGCCGCGATCGAGCCGGACGTTCGAGGCCAGATACCCGTTGCCCAGCATTCCCAGAAAGAATGCCGCGTCCGTGACGGTCGGCTCGGTACCCCCGCGCGCGTAACAAGCAGGACCCGGCTGCGCCCCCGCACTTTGTGGACCCACGTGCAGCAAGCCGCCGGAGTCCACGTAGGCCAAGGAGCCACCGCCCGCGCCGATTGAGCGCACATCGACCCACGGAGCTTGAATGGGCATTCCCTCGATTTCGCCCTGATACAGGAGCTGCGGGCGACCGTTGAGAATCAAGGCCGTATCGAAACTGGTGCCGCCGACGTCGGCCGTGACCAGATCACCAAGATCCAGCGCTCGCGCAAGTTCAGCAGCCCCCTCGGCACCCGCCACGGGTCCGGAGTTGATCGTCTCGACGGAGCGCTCGCGCGCTTCGTCGAAGCCCATCGAGCCTCCACCCGAGCGCGTGATGAGGCACTCGCCCTTGAAACCCATTCGCCGAATGCCGTCGGCGACGCGGTCGAGGTAGTCCGACATGCGCTTGCGTACGAAGGCGTCCACAACGGTCGTGCTGGTGCGTTCGTAATCGCGATATTCCCGCGAGAGTTTGTGAGACAGGGAGATGTCGCCCGCGAAGCCGGACTCGCGCAAAGCCTCCGCCGCCTCAACTTCGTGGGCTGGATTGGCGTACGCGTTCATGAAGCAGACGGCGACCGAGGTGACTCCATGGTCATGCAAGACTCTCACGGCATCCGCCACAGTCTGCCGGTCCAACGCACGCACGATGGCCCCTCGGGCATCGATGCGCTCGCGTATCGGGATCCGCAAGTGTCGCGGCACCAATGGTGCCGGCGGAACCCAGTTCAGTTCACAGGACTCGGGCCGCGCGCCGCGTCTGATCTCGAGCGCATCACGAAACCCCTCCGTACACAACAGGCCTACCCTGGCGCCTTGTCTCTCGAGCAATGCGTTCAAACCGACCGTGGTGCCATGGAGGAAGTACTCGCAGCTCTCCAGCACTCCGGGCCGGATCCCCACCCGACGCAGCGCCTCGAGACATCCGAGCTCCGGAGCCGAGGGTGTTGTGGGTACTTTCTCGACCGTTACTTGCCCGCTGCGATCGTCGTACACCACCAGGTCGGTAAAGGTGCCACCGATGTCCACCCCTATGCGTGTTGCCATCCTTGTCTGCGCTCCGGGGGTCAGGCTCGACAACAGGCGTCGAAGTCAGAATGTCTTCGACACCGTCAGTCCTACGGTGCGGGGCTGGATGTAGATGAAAGCGTTGGAGGGAATCAAATCGAGCCCACTGTCGAGGACACCTCGCTTGTCCGCGACGTTATTGACGTACAGGTTGACGGTCCAGGTGTCGTAGTCGATCCCTGCTCGCAGATCGACCTTCGTGTAGGCAGGAAGATCCTGGCGCTCGGGAGGAAACAGATAGACGCTCGCGAACTGCCCGAGGCGATTGGGGACGTAACTCACATCACCGCCGACAAAACCCGTCGCACCGCGCACAAGAGCCGTGAGAGGGAACCTCTGCTCCATCGATACATTGCCAGAAAAGGGCTCGCTATAAGGCAATCTGTCGCCAGAGGCCCCGAACACGGAACTTGCGGCCGGCATGTCCTCGGTCAGCCTTGCATCGTTCCACGCGACCCATCCCGTGATGGACAGGCCGGTCAACGGCCTTGCCTGCGCCGACAGCTCCACTCCCTGACTCTTCGCCTCACTTCCGTTGGCGTAATAAAAGAGCCCGTTGATCGGGTTGATCAGCTGCAGCTGAATGTCGTGCCACTGGATGTAGTACACCGAAGCATCGAGCAGCAGGCTATGATTGAGGACTTCGCTCTTGACCCCGATCTCATAGTTCCGCGTCGTATCCGGGCTATACGAACGTGGCACCAGGATTGCACTGCCCTGTTCGTTAGGACCGCCCGGGCGATAACCCGTTGCGACCCTCGCGTAAATCATCGAATCCTGCGAGAGTTTAAATTGCGGAGTTACCAGATAGGTGAAATCGGTATCCTGGTAATGGACCTCCGGAAAGACAAAGGGTGATGGCGAATCCTCGAACAGGGGCACGTAAGGCCCTTCGTCGTACTCGGAGTAGGTCTGCCTGTTTGTGCTTTCGCGCCCGCCCACTTGCAAGTCAAACTGATTCGTGATGTGAAAGGTCAGATCACCAAACCCGGCAATCTCCTCGTAGGTCGTCGGGTAGTTCCACTTGACCCATTGTCCGATCACCTCCCCGGTGGTAGGTACGACCGCAGATTGGCCGCCGTTGGCCGGTGAATTCTGGTGGTCATAGTAGCCGCCGAACAGCCATTCGAGTCTGGGGCCGATTGAGCCGTTGAGCCGAATTTCCTGCGTGAACCTGTACGTCGAGCCTGTGGCCAGAACGGGCGTGCCGGTGACACCGAACTGCGCCAGCGTGTAGCTGCTGAAGAGACTCGTGTAGTCGTACGACTCGGAAAAGCGCCTGAGGCTGTAGCTGCTGACCGCGGTCAGATTGACAGGCCCTAGCTTCGCGGTCAGGGTTGCGGTGTAGGCCTGTACCTGGCGACTGTGAGCTCCCGAGCCCCATACCGCACTCTGCTGCAACTCGCCCAATCCGGAGTAGGCTTCAGATATTCCATTCGAGCGCGAGTCCTGTACCAACGCGGTTACTCTGAGTGAGACATCCTCCGAAGGCCGCCACAGCCCCTTCAAGAAGCCCCCCTCAGCCCATGCCTTGTCGACGTGGGTCTGCCCCGTCAAGACATCGTCGATGTAGCCGGGGTCCGTTCGGTAGAAGGTGCTCCCGTAAAGGGCGAGCGTATCGTCGAGCGGCACGTTGACCGCTCCGCGCAAGTTGTAACCCAGGTTCCCTCCATTACGGACGTCATCGGTACCCACTTGGAGCTGGCCGCTCACGGCGGTCAGAGAAGGGTCGATCGTCACGTACTTGATCAGTCCACCCAAGCTGCTCGCTCCGTAGAGCGTCCCCTGCGGACCGCGCAGCACCTCAATATTCTGTAGATCGCCTGGGTCGAGGTTGGTGACCTCCTGACCGCTCGCGAGCCCGGAAGAGGAACCATAAGGCACATCGTCGACCGTGATGCCCACACTTGGATTGGTGAAACCTCCCGTAGTAATACCGCGAATCGACACCTGCGTGGTGCCATAAACGCTGGGCGTCACGGTCAGGCCCGGAACCTGAGTGTAGTAGTCCTCGAGTCCCAGCTGGCCTGTACTGACAAGCGATTGCGCGTTGACGACGCTCACCGGCACGGGCACGTCGATCAGGTTTTGCGCCCTCTTCTGCGCAGTGACGACGACCTCTTGAAGCTGCGTGGATCCTCCCCCGGCGGCCTCCTGTACGGCCGGAGCGGAAGTCTGCGCCGTTGAGACCTCCTCGTTCACCCTTCCACCGTCAGGCTCTAACGAGGTCCGAGAAGCTCGCGAAGTGAAGGCTGCGTCCGAATTGACGATCGAGATCGCACCGCTCTGAGCGACCTCAAACTCGAGTGGCGTACCCCTCAACAGGATTCGCACGGCATCGCCCGGCTCGTACGTACCGCGCAGGCCACCGGTGCGGAAGGATCGCAGTTGGTTGGGTTCGTAGAGAAGTTGAACCTGAGCCTGCTTTTGCAGCGCCTCGAGTGCAGGAACAAGGTTTCCCGCCGGGATGTCGATCTGTCGCGGCTCGGATACGGCATATGCGCGCAAGGACATCGAACAGGTGATCGCCAGTAGAGTGACCGCGATGGTGGCTCGCCTTAGCATCGAACGTCCCCCGCATCTTTGAGTTCCGCCAAATGTCTCGAGCGGCGAGGTCGCCCGGACCCGGGCCGACTTGCATGTCGTGCGGATGGGCATTTCTGACGCCCTTTCGTTTTTCGCCGCCCTAATCTCTTCTGGCGATGTTTTCTGAGCGGTGCGCGAGCAACGATTGGCGAGCCGCGTTACCGCATCAGTTCTCTCACCAAAAACCACCCCCTCTTCGACTTTAGGCTAGTCGCGTTCGTACTTCGTAGCAAGCGCATGATTTCGATCAAATCGATCTCGATCGTCGATAGGTGGCGCGGTCGATGATCTGTGCGATCGTTCGAGCACATCGGCCCTGAGATTCAGTGATGTGTCGCGCGATGAGATTCACCTGGGCGCACGGTACCGCGGGACAGTACCCGAAGAGCTGCTGAGCGAGAACCAGCTACGGGCCTACGAGCGTGTCCGTGCGTCGACGCGCTGTTCTGGCGCGTACGCTCACGCTGTGCGTCGTAGCAGCCTGGGCCGCGGCCATACCGACTTGCGCAGCAGCGAGATGAACTCTTGCCCGGCACGTCCGAGTTGGCGATCGGCGCGATGCACCAGCCGCGGAGTAAACCGATACCACGACCCGCCTTCATACTTAACTTCCCGCAGTGCGCCGGACTTCAGCTCCCGGTGCACAAGGTACAACGGCATCCATCCAAAACCGACGCCCATCAGAAGGGCTTCCTTCTTCGTGTGATGGCTAGAAAGAAAAAATGCACGCTCACAGCCAAACAAGTGTCGATCATGGCCCTGCTCCTCGCTCGAGTGCTGCACGGAAAGCTCAACGTGCTCCTGTAACTGAGCCAAGGAGACACGCTTCGCCTTGCCGAGCGCGTGCGAGCGCCCGGCGCATAGAACGCAGTCCATCGCGGGGAGAGCCTCCTCCTGGAGGTAAGGACTGGCTGCGTAGTCGGTGACCAGCATGAGATCGCCGCTTTCCTTTTCAAACCGTGACTGTACCCCTCGCAAGAATTCCACCTTGACCTGGATTCGGGTGGGCACCTGCGCAGCCGCAAGCGCCTTCATCGCGGCGAGAGTGGGATCGAGCGGCAGAATGCCATCGACGATGATGGAAAGTGATGGCTCCCACCCTTCCGAGAACTGCCGCGCTATTGAGCGAACGTGCTCGGCCTGTGCGAGCAACCGGCGACCTTCGGCGAGGATGGCCTCCCCCGCCGGGGTCAGCTGAACCCGGTAGCGGTCACGGTTGAACAGACTCACCCCAAGCTGCTGTTCGATCTTTCGGACCTGATGGCTGACCGCGGACTGCACCCTGTGCAGGTGCTTGGCCGCACGCGCGAAACCGCCGTATCTCACGACGGCCTCGAGGGCCTCCAGTCCATTCAGATCGAGTTTCACGGCTATTCCGATTGGAGATTAACTCGATCGAAATCATACGCTTTCCTAGAACGTTCGAGTTCGCTTATTCTGTGGCTGTGACCATGCGCTGGACGTGGCGCATGGATTCCATAACACCTCTCTCCGACGCGACGGGGGCACGAACCGCAGCGTCCGGACGAGCTTTGGGATTGCTGCTTGGCCACGCTCAGGGTTCTCGACCACCACGCCGTCGCGCGCTGTCCACCGCGCGCCGTCTGCGTGACGCTCGCTACCCCTTTGCGCCAAGCGACCTATAGAACATCACCGCGGATCCAGACGCGCTAGCCCTCCACTATTCACCAGGTTGAAGCGCCGTTCGGTAAACGAACACAACAGGGCCCAGAAATGGTGCAGAAGTCAGACATCCGATTTGCCATCGACACCGGCGGCACGTTCACCGATATCGTCGTGTTTGACGAGCGCGCCGGCACATTCTCAATGGATAAGGCGCTGACGACGCCACACAATACGTTGGAGGGCGTTCTCGATGCGATCAAAAAGGCCGAGATCGATCTTCGCGCGGTGCAACGGTTCTTCGTACACGGATCGACAACGGCTTTGAATGCGCTTCTGGAGCGAAAAGGCGTGCGCACCGCTTATCTGGCGACCAAGGGCTTCCGTGACGTCCCCGAGATCATGCGCTTCAATCGTCCGGAGATGTACAACCCGAAATATCACAAGCCCCCGCAGATCGTACCCCGCCACCTACGGTTCGAAGTGACGGAGAGAATGAATTCTCGCGGAGAGGTGCTGCTGCCGTTGGATGAGTCGGAGCTTCGGGGCATAGCCCGCACGCTGAGAAATGAAAAGGTAGCCGCGCTCGCGATTTGCTTCCTCCATTCGTTCAAGAATCCAGCCCATGAGCGCCGTGCACGCGAGATTATTCTCGAGGAATTTCCGGAGGTGTCGATCGCACTATCCTCGCTCGTCGCCACCGAACACCGCGAATTCGAGCGAGGCATGACGACTATTCTGAACGCGTACCTGGCCCCGGTCGTGGAGCGCTGGATCGGTGATCTGCAGCGAGAACTGAAGAGGCGGGAATTTGCCGGTGAGATCGTGCTGACGAAGTCGGATGGCGGCGGCTTGACCGCAGAGGCGGCCAAGAGCAGTGGCATCAACATGCTCCTGTCAGGGCCCGCGGGCGGGGTGATCGGTGGCGCGTACATGGCGAGGCTCCTCGGGCAACCCAATCTGATCACGATGGACGTGGGTGGGACGAGCTTCGATATCGCCATGATCAAGAAGGGCGAGGCCGCCGTGCAACGCGAAACGAAGGTCAGCGGCTATCCGATTCTCATCTCCAACCTGGACATTCGTACGATTGGGGCAGGTGGCGGGAGCCTGGCCAGGATTGACCGTGGCGGGGCCCTTCAAGTCGGTCCGCAAAGCGCTGGTGCGGTCCCCGGTCCGATGTGCTACGGGCGCGGCGGCTCACAACCGACAGTCACAGATGCACTCTTGATCAACGGTTTCATAGATCCAAGCAATTTTCTGGGTGGTACGATCTCACTAGACCTTGAGGCGGCGGTAAAGGGAATCACCGAGCAGATCGGGCGACCCTTGGGACTGGATCTGCATCGTGCCTCCAGCGGGATACTACGAATCGTCATGAGCAATATGGCGGAGGCGATCAAGGATATCGCAGCCGAATCCGGCGACGATCCGCGGGATTTTGCGATGCTTTGCTTCGGCGGTGGTGGTCCGCTCTTTGGAGCGTATTTGATGGATGAGCTGAGCCTGCCAACGGCGGTTGTGCCGTTGCTGCCGGCGGCATTTTCCGCGTGGGGAATGCTCATGATCGATCTTCGTCATGACGTCGCCCAGACGATAGCGCAGCCGTTGTCCCGTGTGACGCTTGCGGATCTAGAGCGGCACTTCGCTGCATTGGAGAATCAGGGCAGAGAGCTGCTGCGGCGGGAGCGCGTGCCCGAGGAACGCTGGCAGCTCGTTCGTAGTGCCGATATGCGCTATCTCGGCCAGGAGCACTCGGTATCGGTGCCCATTCCTGCCCCAGTTACCGATATGACAATGACTTCCTTGTTCGAGGCGTTCGAGAACGTCTACGAGTCCGTATACGGCTATCGACTCGGGACGGCCGCGGACGTCGTAACGCTGCGCGTGAAATCGGTCGGCAAGATCCCGGCGCCGGAATTACGCCCGATCGCCGAGGGGAGTGGCGATCCCACCGAAGCTCTCACGGGCACGCGCGTCGTTCACGACTTCCTTGACGTCGAGCCTGAGGAGGTTCGCGTGTTCGACAGGTCGCGGCTGCTGGCTGCCGATCGCGTTGACGGTCCCGCGCTCATCGTCGAACCGACGACTACGACCGTGGTGCGGCGACACCATACCTGTACCGTGGATCGCGTTGGCAGTCTCTTGGTCACGCGGCGCTAGAGGAGAATAGATCGTGCGCGGTTCTCCAACTCTTGATCCCATCACTGTTGAGGTGATCAGAAGCTTTTATCAGTCAACCGCACGACAGATGCGTAGCACGTTGGTGCGCGCAGCGTTCAATCCCGTGATCTACGAGATGATTGACTTCAGCGTCGGTATCTACACGCGGGATGCGGAATTGGTCGCCGAGGGCCCGGGGATTCCGTTCTTCATGGGCACCTTGACTTTCGCGATTCGGAGCATCGTCAAACACCTGGGTATCGACAAGATCTACGACGGCGACGTGCTGTTGTCGACCTATTCCTATTGGACCGGATCGCACCCGCAAGATGCGGTCATCATTCGCCCGATATTTGTCGACGGCAGAGTCTTTGGATACACCGCGGTAAAGGCGCATTGGATGGACCTCGGGGCGAAGGACATCTATGGTACCGACACTACTGATATCTGGCAGGAGGGCTTACAGCTCTACGCCGTCAAGGTCGTCAAGCGTGGGAAGCTCGATGGGGAGATCGTCGACATCATCCGCGCGAACAGTCGCATGCCGACCGAAGTCATTGGAGATCTCACCGCGGAGATCTCCGCGTGTGAGCACGGCGTCAAGAGAATACTGGAGCTCGTGCAGAAGTACGGAGCGGAGACGGTAGAACAGGCCACCGCCCGCATTCTCGATCATGGCGAACGTATTGCGCGCGACGCCATCAAGGCGATGCCGGACGGTGAATGGTCTGCACAGTCGGCCCTGGACAACAACGGTATCACGCAGGATCAGGTCCCATTCCGAGCGACGGTACGGATCGTAGGGGATGAGATTACGGTAGACACAAGCGGATCGGCGCCGCAGCAGCCGGGGCCGGTCAACTGTCCGTTTCCCTCGACGGCATCGGCCATTCGGCTCGTGCTGAAGATGATCATGGCCCCGAACTACGATGCCAATGAGGGCTTCTTTCGGCCGGTGAAGATCGTGTCTCCGGAGGGCTCCATTTTCAATCCCAGGTCACCGGCTCCCATCTTTTTGTCTGGGTGGAGTGGGGAGATCATGGCGGAGTCGCTATTTGAGGTGATGGCCAAGATTGCGCCGGACAGGTCGGTGGCGCGATCCGGCGGCGATCTCGGCGGAATGATGTTCAGCGGCATCGACCCTCTCGACGGTAGCTTTTTTGCGGGCGGCGAGGATGAATGCTGTGGGCAAGGCGCGACCAAGGACCAAGACGGGGAGAATGCGCTGATCCTTTTCGCCCTAGGTGAGTCTAGAAACGTGCCCGTCGAGATTTTCGAAGAGCGCTGGCCGATACTCACGGAAAAATATGAGCTGCGCCCGGATTCGGGCGGCGCCGGAAGGTGGCGGGGTGGCGTGGGCGTGGTCAAGCAATGGAAGGCGCTCACTGATCTGAAGCTCATCGGGACGATTGAACAAACCAAGGCGCCCGCATGGGGTGTGGATCGCGGCCAAAGTGGCAAGACGAACAAGATGACGATTAGCGTTGGAACACCACACGAACGACCGATGGGCAAAGTCAGCGGCTGGGTGCTGCCCGCAGGGGAGCGGCTCTTATTTGAGATGGGCGGTGGAGGAGGCTGGGGCGATCCGCTGGACCGGGATCCAAGTCGCGTGTTGAACGACGTCATCGGCGGATACGTCTCGATAGAGTCCGCGGAGCGCGATTACGGCGTCGTGATTCGCAAGACTGACGACGCTTATGGGGTCGATGAAAAAGCCACGCGTGGACTCCGGGAAGAACGCCGGGCGAGGCCGCAAGGGGCATGAGCGTCCGCAGCGCAACGCGGTTGTACAGTGCAGTTACCGTTCGCGGTCGTAGGGACATCTGAAGATGAGCGAGACATTGGAGCGCACTTGGTTGGCGGACGCCGTCATTTGGGATAATCACGCTTGTATGCCCTTGCGGCCGGATGACGCCTTCCTGCCGCAATTGGAGCGCTGCAGAGCGGCCGGGCAGACCGTCATTTGTCTGAACGTTGGCTACGATGTAACGCGCTTCGACGATAACATACGAGTGCTTGCGCACTTTCGCCATTTCATCAATCGTCACCCTGACCGCTATATCCTCATCAACACCGTCGAAGACATCGTTGCGGCGAAGCGCAGTGGAAGGTTGGCCGTGTGCTTCGATCTGGAAGGGACGCGCGCGCTCAATGATCAATTGAGCATGGTCGAGTTCTTTTACGGGTTGGGCGTCAAGTGGATGCTGATGGCCTACAACCTCAATAACTCGGTGGGCGGGGGCTGTCAGGACAAGGACAGTGGACTGACACCCTTCGGGCGTGCAGTGCTCGATGAGATGGCGCGCGTGGGTATGGTCCCGTGCTGTTCCCATACCGGGTGGCGAACTGCGATGCAGGTGATGGAACACGTCGCAGGACCCGTCATCTTCTCTCACTCCAATTGCCACGCCGTGCATGCGCATCCTCGAAACATCCCGGATGAGTTGATCAAGGCTTGCGCGGCGACCGGGGGCGTCGTTGGCATCAACGGTGACAGCGCCTTTCTACAACCCGGTACAGACCTCGTGCCGCTGATGTTTCGGCATATCGACCACATTGTCCAGTTAGTGGGGCCAAACCACGTGGGTCTGGGTCTGGACTACGTATACGACATGACAGAGCTCGATCAATATTTCAAGGCGCACCCGGAATATTGGCCGAATGATACGGTTGCCGCGCCGATCACATTCCTCGAGCCGGAGCGCATTCCGGCGCTGGCCGACCTAATGCTCGAGCATGGTTATCCACGCGAGGCGATTCTCAAGATCATGGGCGGTAACCACCTCAGAGTGGCTTCTGTCGTTTGGAAATAGGCCATACGGATGATCGGGTCTTACTGCGACAAGCTGTCTGTCTGCGATGGATGCATTGACGTTTCTTGATCGTCAGGCCGTCGCGCGCCTCCTACCTCGTGCCACGTGCTTCAAGCTGGCCAGGCGTGCCTTCGAGGAAACCTCCTTGAGAAGGGGACGACAACCGAACCGTGTGATCGTTCCGATACCCAAGCCCGAGGGAGCCGTGCTCAGTGTCATGGCCGGTGTGATGCATCATCCGATCCGTTACGGGGCAAAGATCTCAGCCGTGTACCCCGAGAATCGACGGCGGGGGCTTCCCGGTCACAACGGCATCGTCGTGGTATTCGACCCGAGCACCGGCCATCCAATAGCCGTGCTGCACGGTGGGGAACTCACGGCGCGCCGCACGGCGGCGGCCACCGCAGTAGCCACGCGGGCGCTTGCGCGGGCGAACTCTCGGGTGCTGGCGCTCATAGGCGCGGGCGAGCAAGCGAGGCATCATCTGGAAGCGTTGCTTGACTGCTTGAGCCTAGAGGAGGTTCGGGTGTGGAGTCGCACACCGGCGCGGTCGTCATCGTTCATGAACGCCTATGAGGGAATCGGCGTCGAACTTACCGTTCACGAAAGGATCGAGAGCCTCGTGGCCGGTGCGGACATCATCTGTACGCTCACCTCAGCACCCGACCCCATCCTTTTCGGCCGGATGCTCGAGCCCGGACAACATCTGAACGCAGTCGGCTCGAGCGTCAAAGAGTTTCGCGAGATCGATGAGGAGGCTGTCCGACGCTCACGAGTCTTCGCAGATTACCTGCCCATGATGGAGGCCGAGGGGGGAGACTATCGGGCAGCGTTGAACTCCGGCGCAATCGCGCCCGGCCACGCCATAGCGGAAATCGGCGAAGTGCTATTGGGACGAAAGCCGGGACGCACTGCAGACACCGATATCACCCTGTTCAAGTCACTTGGCATCATCGCCGAGGATCTGACGGCCGCATATCACGCATTGGAGTGCGCATCGAACGAGAATGCTGGAGCCCGCGTGTCCTTTGAATGACCGTCCGGGGCGCGCATGCTGTCAATTGACCAGCGGCGTCAGCTAAGGCGCGCCCGAATCGCAGTGGCAGAACGCAGTTGCCCGAGAGGCCTTTGATATGTCCGCCATAGTAGGAAAAGAATGGAATGCGCAACGTGGCTACCTCAACACCGCACTTCGCGGCATTCCTCCTAGAGCCTCCGTGGAGGCGGCACAGCGAACCGTTGAGCTGTGGAGCCGGGGTGATCTTGACTGGGTCGAATGGCTGGACGATGTGGAGCGGGTGCGAAGCGCATTTGCGACCCTGATCGGGATCCCACCGGCGCGCATCGGTGTGGGACACACGACGGCAGCGCTGGTGAATGTCGTCGCCGCCAACCTCAAATCAGGTTCGCGAGTTCTCGTCCCAGAAAGGGAACACAACTCAAATACAATACCCTTTGTCGCTCAGCAGTACCGCGGCATCGTGGTGGACACCGCGCCTTGGAGTGAGCTGGTGAGCCGAATCTCTCCAGACCATGCGCTCGTTGCTCTGTCCCTCGTGCAGTCGATCGACGGATCCATTGCTGATCTCCCCACCATCTCCCAAGCTTGCCGGCGCGTCGGGGCCTTGCTTTGCCTTGACGTGACGCAAGCCGCGGGCTGGCTTCCATTCGATGCATCGCTTGCCGATATCATCGTTTGCTCCTCCTACAAATGGCTGATGGGTCCGAATGGTCCGGCGTTCATATGCCTGCGATCTGACCTCGCGGAATCCTTTCGCCAATTGCAGCCCAACTGGTTCGCCTGTACCGAACCGCACGCAGCACCCTACGGAGTGGACTTCTCCCCGGCAACCTCTGCGCGCAAGTTTGACGTTGTCCCGGGGCTGATCTCTGCAAGTGCGTTGCTACCGTCGCTTGCGCTGATCAATAAGCTCGGCGTGAGCGTCATACACCGACACAATATCGGGCTCGCCGAAACACTATGTGATCGGCTGAGCGTTCCCTACCATGGCTCATCCATCGTGATCCTCGAGGTTCCCGGAGCCAAGCAAAAGCTGGAAGCACGCGGGATTCGCGCGAGTGTGCGCGGTGATCGCGCGCGGATCGCCATCCACATCTACAACGACAGCGAAGACATCGAGGCGCTGGTCGCAGCGATGTCGTCGCGCTAAGTGAGCCGGGAGACGCGGAAGTCTATGTGCGCCGTGCAGCGCAAAGCAGTTATTCGCACGCCGAACTCCGGGAGCGTGTGAGGATCATGCCACCCAATCGGCGCTATTCGGGATTGTCACTGGCTCGACACTCCTTGCTGAACACGGCTTGGCCGCGCGCTTGGCGCTCGGCGGAACCCAAGCCGAGCTACGACGTGGTCATCATCGGGGGTGGCGGCCATGGGCTCGCGACCGCCTACTACCTGGCGGCAAATCATGGGATCAGGAATGTAGCCGTGTTGGAGCGTGCGTATATCGGCTCCGGAAACGTCGGCAGAAACACGACGATCGTGCGCTCCAACTACTTGCTCGACGGCAACACTCAGTTCTTCGAGCACTCTCTAAAGCTTTGGGAGGGACTGTCCGAAACCCTCAATTTCAACGTGATGCTCTCGCAACGAGGGCAGATCACGTTGGGTCATTCTCCCTTGCAGCTCGACGTGTTGGCCCGCAAGGGCAACGTCATGCGATTGAACGGCATCGACGCCGAGCTTCTCGATCGCGACGAGGTCATGAAGCTCCTGCCGTACCTGGATTACTCGAACGAGGCAAGATTTCCCATCCTCGGTGGGCTTCTTCAGCGCCGCGCCGGCACGGCGCGCCACGATGCGGTCGCCTGGGGGTACGCCCGCGCGGCAGATTCCCACGGCGTGGACATCATCGAGCAATGCGAGGTGACCGGTATTGTCGTCCGGGATGGTCGCGTTTCGGGGGTCGAAACCACCCGGGGCCGTGTCGCGGCGGGGCGGGTGGGCCTGGCGGTGGCTGGGCATTCGTCGCACGTCGCGGCGATGGCAGGTCTGCGGTTACCCGTCGAAAGTCACCTCCTTCAAGCGTTCGTGTCGGAACCGATCAAGCCATTCGTCGATCACGTGATCTCCTACGGCGCGGAGTTCTTTTACATCTCTCAGTCCGACAAGGGCGGGCTCGTCTTTGGCGGCCATATCGATGGGTTCAACAGCTACACGCAGCGAGGCCAGTTTCCCAAGGTCCAGAGCGTCGTCGAGTCTGCAGTGGCTCTTGTGCCCTCGATCTCGCGCCTGAGACTGCTAAGACACTGGGCCGGAATTCAAGACATGACTCCCGATGGCAGTCCGTTCATCTGTAGAACCCAGGTCCGGCACCTCTATCTCAACGGTGGCTGGTGTTACCAAGGGTTCAAAGCCACACCCGCCTCCGGCTGGTGCTTCGCGCATACGATTGCTCGCGATGAGGAGCACGCCCTCAATCGATGCTATAGCCTCGAGCGATTCGAGCGTGGTCAACCACTCGACGAGGACGGAGTCGGTAGTTGGACATACAAGCAGTAAGAAACGGGCAGTAGCACGATGCTCAGAATAACCTGCCCCGTCTGCGGCGAGCGCGACTACACGGAATTCCACTATGGTGGAGATGCTCGCAAGAAGCGCCCCGAGCACGATACGCCAGGCCTCAACGTATGGCAGGACTACGTGTTTTTATTCGACAACGTCAAGGGCATCCACCGGGAGTTCTGGCAGCACATTGTGGGCTGCCGACAATGGCTCATCGTCGAGCGCGACACAGCTACCAACCTCGTGGTCGGGGCGGTGCTGGCTCGCACTCGTTTTGCGCCAGCAGGGCTCGCGCGGGAAGAGATCCAATGACTTCCGCGCGTTATCGGCTTGCGACCGGCGGCCGGATCGATCGCACACAGGCGCTCGGCTTTTCGCTTGACGGTAGAACCATGAGCGGCCTGGGGGGTGATACGCTCGCATCCGCGCTGCTGGCTAACGGCGTTACGCTGGTTGGCCGGAGCTTCAAGTACCATCGTCCGCGGGGTTTCCTGTCGGCCGGGCCGGAGGAGCCCAACGGCCTGTTCACCCTGGGTGAGCACGGGAGAACGGAACCCAATATCGCAGGCACTACCACGGAGCTTTTCGACGGATTGATTGCGCGCCGTCAGAACTGCTGGCCGTCTGCGGAGCTCGATTTGATGGCGATCAATTCATGGGTCGCTCCACTGCTTGTCGCCGGTTTCTACTACAAGACCTTCATGGGCCCGACTCACCGCTCGTGGATGTTCTACGAGAAGTTTATCCGTCGAGCCGCCGGTCTTGGGCGCGCGGTACACCAGCGCGATCCGGATCGATATGAGACGCGACATGCATTTACCGATGTGCTCGTCGTGGGTGGTGGGCCTGCGGGGCTTGCCTGTGCGCTTGCCGCCGGACGTGCCGGCGCGCGGGTACTACTTCTGGAGCAGGACTGGCTGCTGGGAGGCAGCCTGCTGTTGGAAGGCGTGGAGAGTCCGTCAGGAGCGTGGCTTCGGAAGGTTGAGACCGAGCTCGCATCCCTCTCTAACGTCGCAATTCGTCGCCGAACGACAGCGTTCGGTGTGTACGATGGAAGTACCGTTGCTGTCGTAGAACGACGCGACCACCTTCGGCCCAACCCCGAGGGCGGGGAGGCTCGTCAGATCGTCAGTACGGTCCGCGCTCGGGCCATTGTATTCGCCACCGGTGCGACGGAGCGGCCGCTTGTGTTCGCCAACAACGACCGTCCCGGGGTCATGCTGGCATCGGCAGTGCGCAGCTATCTGAATCGTTTCGCCGTAGTTCTCGGAAAGTACGCGCTGGTTGCCACCAACAACGACAGTGCGTACGCAACGGCTTTCGACCTGGCGCAACACGGGATTTCCATCGCTATCGCGGACCAGCGGGGGGACATACACCCGCGCCTGCAGGAGCAAGCGAGAGCTTTGCAGGTCGAACTGCTCCCTGATACGGCGGTTCTCGATGTGCTTGGGGGCAAGGCAGTCAGGGGGGTCGTGCTGGGTGCTGCGAGCAAGACATCACGGCGCACGCGACGCCGCTGCGATCTTCTATGCGTGTCCGGCGGCTGGTCGCCTGTCGTCCACCTGACCTCTCATGGCGGTATCAAGCCGCGTTACTGCCCGGAGATTGCGGCGTTTGTGCCGGGCGCCTATGCGGAGGGTCATTATGGAGCCGGGGCGCTGACGGGGAGCTTTACGCTGACGGAAGCGGTGAAGCAAGGGATTGAGGCGGGCCAAAGCGCGGCCGCGCGCGTGGGACATGCGACCCCAGGGTTCACTCTGGGACATCCCACGATTGAGAGCGAGCTTTGTGGCGCTGGCACCTTCAGTGCTCCCCGGGGGCGCTCCAACAGGGCCTTTGTCGATTTCCAAAACGATGTAACCGTGAAGGACATCAGCGTCGCGCACCAAGAGGGCTACCAGTCGGTCGAGCACCTCAAGCGTTACACGACACTTGGGATGGGCACTGATCAAGGCAAGACCAGCAATGTCAACGCTCTTGCGGTTGAGGCACAACTACGAGGTCTTGAGATCGCGGCGGTCGGTACGACGACGTTCCGCCCGCCGTACAGCCCGGTGTCATTCGGTGCACTCGCCGGTCGCAGCGTTCGAAAGCATTTTCGGCCCACCCGTCGATCCCCTTTGCATGATTGGCACGCCGCTCATGGTGCGGAATTCACCGAAGCGGGCCAGTGGCTGCGCGCCTGGTGGTATCGGTGGGCGGGCTCCACAGTCGAGGAGGCCTACATCGAGGAGATGAGGTTGGTGCGCAGCGCCGTCGGGCTTTCAGATGCCTCGACACTCGGCAAGATCGACATTCAGGGGCCCGACGCGATCGAACTACTCAACCGCATCTACGTCAATGATTTCTCAAATCTGCCTATCGGTAAGGCTCGATACGGGGTCATGCTGGCGGACGACGGGACAGTCCTCGATGACGGCTCCACCACCCGGCTCGGGGAGACTCGTTACTTCATGACCACCACGACGGCGCACGCTGCCGAAGTGTTGTCATGGATAGAGTTCTTGCTTCAGACGGCTTGGACTGACCTTAAGGTCCATGTGACGTCGGTGACGGACGTATGGGCGGCAATGGCGGTGGCCGGTCCCAAGGCTCGCGCCGCACTCGAGCTGGCCTTTGCCGACGAGGACGTGTCGGATGCGCGCCTTCCCTACATGGGGTGCATCGAAATTGAGCTTTCGGGCGTTTCATTGCGCCTCATCCGCCTCAGCTTCTCGGGTGAATTGGCGTACGAAATCTATGTCCCCGCGGATCATGCGCAGGCTCTTTGGGAGCACGTACTCTCGAGTGCCGCGCCACTCGGCATAAGACCGATCGGGCTTGAAGCGGTGGCGTCGTTGCGCATCGAGAAGGGCCATGTGGCTGGTCTCGAGCTTGATCACCGTAACACGCTCAAGGATCTGGGTCTCGGGCGTATGGCCAGCCACAGGAAGCCATACGTGGGTCGGGAGCTCAGCCAGCGTCCTATGCTCCAGGCCGAGGAGCGTTGGAGCCTTGTCGGCATCGAGTGCCTCGAGTCCGGCAAGCCGCTGCGCGGCGGTTCGATTTTGTTCGGCACAGGCGACAAGATCGAAGGTCACGGCCGGGGATACATCACCTCGGCGACCTGGTCGACCGCGCGCGAGAACTTCATCGCCCTTGGACTCTATCAAGGAGGCCTCAAGCACATCGGCGATGAAGTTGTCTGTGCCTACCCTTTACGCGGCGAGAGGGTCAGAGGCCGGATTGTTTCGCCGGTGTTTCTCGACCCCAAGGGCGAGCGTCTGCGTGTTTGACAAAAACTCAGCACTGATCGGCGTGCTAAGAGCTAGCCGAGACGGGATCGGTGGCAAGAGACTTCTGCGTATTGGGGAGACTCGTGGTTGGAAACTTGTCCAGGTCGAAGCCTTCTCCACCACGGCGGAAGAATTAGAACAGGCAGTTCGCACGTCGCTCGGATTTGAACTCCCGGCTCGCGTAGGCGTTGCGCAGGCCAGCGGTGCGCGACTCCTGTTGAGATGGGGGCCGGAGCAATTCTGGATCATTACCCAAGATGGTGAGGACATCCTACCCGCCCTTCGGTCCGCTGTGACGCCGGCGATCGGGAGCGTCACGGAGCTGTCCCAGAGCCGAACGCGCATCTGGGTAGAGGGATCTCATTCCAGCGAGGTGTTGGCCAACGGCCTTGCCATCGACCTTGATCCTAAGTTTTTTGGGCCGAACTCATTTGCGCTCACGGGCCTGCACCATACTCCGGTCATGGTACTTCGGACCCGCGCGACACGATTCGAGCTGTACGTCTTGCGAACTTTCGCCGTGTGGACATGGGAGTGGCTTACCGATGCGGCTCTGCCGTATGGGTACGAGGTTGCCGCGCCCGAGGGTGCTGGGCAGTGATCTCATCGCGCTCGACACAGCCGAAAAGCGCATTCACCGCGTGGATCGCAAGCGATGCCGCAACGGCCGGCGTCGAGAATCGAGCGAGCAAGAGCGTCCTCATGCGATGCAACTCGCTCACGCACTGCTCGACCTCCTGCTGAAAGACATGACGTCCCGAGCGTGGCGACTCACTCTTGACGGGCCGCCTCCGAGCGCTCGTCTTGCGCATCCGCCGGGCGCTCAGCGAGGAACATAGAGAGCTCGATGCTCGGGCGTCGCACGGTCATTTGCGCCGGGTGGAAAGCTACCGGGCACAAAGCCATAAGTACCGGCGTATGCGATAGATTGGTCAAAGAACTTTGCCTTCAGTGCATCGGCGACATTTGCCGACGTCAACGATCCATTTCGAAGCTGTGCCGCTGTAATGATGACGAACATACGGCAGCCCGCGCGCCGCTCCGAGCTGCGTGTCAGCTTCCTCCATCGACATGGGCTCGATCGCTCGCATGGACGAGCCTAAACCAAATTGACGGTAATTAACTGAATTTAAACAATTTTATTCTTTGAATTGAGACGAGCATGGACAGCCACGAACGGCGATGGAAGGGTAAATGGTGGAGCGGAAGGGGATCGAACCCTCGACCTTCGCATTGCGAACGCGACGCTCTCCCAGCTGAGCTACCGCCCCACGGCCTCGACGGGCGCGGGATTCTAGCATCGCCGGCCACAGGGGCAAATCTGCCCGAACCACACTCGCTGGGCCCCGCGCGAGGCGGGTTCCACAGGCTGTGACAAGGGTGCTCTACGGCCGCTATGATCGGCAGCAGGTCCTCCGGAGCCCAGGCTCATGCTGCAAGAGGGGGCGCGCGCCCCGGAATTCACACTACCCGACCAGGATGGGAAGGATGTCTCTCTCTCCAGCCTGCTCGGACAGGGCATGCTGATCCTTTACTTTTATCCCGCGGATTTCACGTCCGGGTGCACCCGCGAGGCGTGCATGATTCGCGATCTCCACGGAGATCTCCAGCACTCGCGCATCGCTGTGGCGGGGGTGAGCCCGCAGTCGCCCGAGACTCATCGCTCCTTTCGCGAGAAGTATCATCTGCCTTACACACTCCTCTGCGACGCCGACAAATCCGTCGCCCGGATGTACGAGGTGGTAGGCCCGCTGGGCTTTGGCGTCCGTCGCGCGACTTTTCTCATCGGCCGCGGGCGCATCATTCGGGCGGCGCTGATGGCGGACTTTCGCATCGGCAAGCACGAGGACTTCATTCGCACGGCAATCGCAGCGGGGTTGGGCTAGGAGCGTGACCCGCTTGGCTCAATAGTGCAGCTTCACGACGCCGGCGCTCCCGAGCACCGGTACGCTGATGATGTAGATCTCGTCATACTCGTCCTGCGACAGCGAAGCAATCTTGATCCCGCTCAGCGCGTCCACCAGCTTCGGTATCGCCGCTGCGCTCGTGACCACCATCACGGTGGAGCCTCGGTGGTCGTTCAGGGCTCGGGCGGCCGCCTCGTCCACATCGCCGCTCGAGATCACGACAGGCTGTATCCCGAGCCGTGCCGCAAGAGGGGCAGCCATCTGCTGCATGCGCCGAGCGGCGGTGACGTAGATCGCCGCGATTCGTCCCGGAGGTGCGGCTACGCCGAAAAGCTGTGCCAAGCGCTGTGCTCGTTGCTCGCCGGCGCTCGCAAGCGCGGGGTCGGGCTGAGTGGCGGGCGCAAATTCGCCCGGCCGCACCACGACCACCGTCGTGGTCGCCGCCGACTGATAGATGAGCAACACGACCGCCACCACACCGGCGACGACCAGCGCCAGGACCGCGAGGATCCACAAAGGTGCCAGAAACGGCCTGCGACCCACGAGGGGTCGGCGTCGGCGGCGGGCGATCGTGACATCTTCCATGACATGGGCTCAGGGCAAGGGCGCACTGGCCCCGGGTGGCAACTTCACCTGCCCTGTCACCGGCAGATCACCCAGGCGCAAGCCTCCCAGACGCCGGTAGCACAGGCGCAGCAACACCAACGCTGCGATCGCACCCACCACCATGGGTCCGGCGGCCGCGAGAAAGAGGTGCGAAAGAGGCAGCTTCATGCCCAGCAGCACTCCCCCGATCATGGGTCCGACGATGGCGCCGAAGCGGCCCACTCCGAGCGCCCAACCGACGCCCCTGGAGCGAGCGGCGGTTGGATAGAGTAACCCCGCGGCGGCGTTGTTGCCGAATTGCGCGCCCAGCACGGCAAGGCCGGCCAGCGTGGCAAGCGGTGCCAGGGCCGCAAAGGTCGTGGGAGCAAGGCCCAGCGCAGCGATCGCCGGCGCCGCAACCGCGAACAGCAGCGCGATCACGACAAATCCAAATCGGTCGAGCAGGATGCTCATGAGCACACCGCCGACCGTGCCGCCCACGTGATACAGGGTCGCGGCGAGCGCGGCTTGGCCGGCCGGCATTCCACTGTCGCGCAGGATCAGGGGCAGGAAGGAATTCAAGAAATAATTCGACATCAGTGCGGTTGCGAAACACACCCACAACAGCGGCGTGACCCAGGCGAGGCCGCCCGCAAACAGCTGGCCGACCCCGCTGCGCGGCGGAGCGGGATCCGCGATGAACTGTGCATCCTCCGGGAGCGCGAGCTCGGGCCTCAGCCGGCGAAGCGTCGCGAGCAGCTCGCGCTGTCGCCCGCCGCGCAGCGCCAGGAACTTCGCGGACTCCGGCAGGAAGCGCGCAAGACCCGAGGCCACCACCAGTGGAACGACGCCGCCGATCAGAAACAGGACTCGCCAGCCATGGTGTGGGACCACGGCGTACGCGACGAACCCGGGCACGCTGCCCCCCAGCGTGATGCCGACGAACATGAGCGTGATGAGCGTTGCGCGCCAGCGCTCCGGTGCAAGCTCCGAATTGAGCGCGATGGTGTTGGGCATCAGCCCGCCGAGCCCGATGCCTGCGACGAAGCGCAGCGCCATCAGCTGAGGGAGATCGTGCGTCCAGACCACCCCGAGGGAGGCGAGCCCGTAGACGAGGCTTCCGAGGATGATCGCGGCCTTGCGGCCCGCACGGTCGCCGAGCCATCCCAGCAGCGGGGCACCGAACAGGATACCCACCAGCGCGGCGCTCGAGACCTGCCCAAACGCCGCCGGTGCCACGTGCCAGAGTCTCTCCAGCTCGGGCTGCGCGAATGCGAGCGCCTGCAGATCGTACCCATCGGCGAACATCGCGAGAAAGGACCAAAAAAGCAGGCCCAGGTTGAACGGCCCGATACTCTGCTCATCAACCAGGCGATTGACGTGGAACGTCTGACTCAAAGCCTTCCCCTCGGCGCCCGCCGGTCGGCGAGCGCGCGATGATCGTGCGCTGTCCGATTATGCGCCAGAGGCGCCGCGGAGAAGCGACTACGAGGACCGCGGCGCGTCCGCGGGTGCCTGCATCGTCACGAGCGTCTCGCCCTCGCGCACACGCTCGCCGAGCCGAACGTGCACTGTCGCCACAACCCCGGCCGAGGGTGCGCGGATGGCATGCTCCATCTTCATCGCCTCGACGACCAGCAGAGTCTCCCCGGCACTGACCTTCTGTCCGGCCTGCGTCTGCACGCTCACGACGACCCCCGGCAACGTCGTGCTCAGGCTTCCGGCCGGTGCGGCGCTGCCAGCGGCGGCGGCGTCGACGTCCCGTGTCTGAAATGCCGCGTGCCGCCCCTCGGTCCACACGTCCACCCAGTCTGCGCCCACGAGCGCGTGCACCCGCGAGCCGCCCACGGTCGGGCGCAGAGTGAGAAGCCTCGCACCGGCAGACCCTTCGAGCCCACCGGCAAGCTCGAGGCCCAGCGGCTCGTCGCCGCCGAGCACCTCGACGGCTGAGGTACCGCGTACTCGCACTCGCTCGCTCAGGTGCTCCTGGCCACTCACGAGCCGTACGTCCACTGGCTGGGCCCCACCCGGTCGAAACCCATCGCAGAGCCCCCAGGGCGAGCTGCTGCTGGGCTCTTGCGCCGCCAGGACCACCGCCGCCGCAGCCAGGCGCCCCAGCACGGCGTCCGCACCTCGCGCATCGGAGCCGGCCCGCACGAGGTCCCCGTGACGCGCGACGAATGCCGTGTCGACCGCGCCTGCTCGAAACTCCGCACTGTCGAGCGCCGCGGCCAGCCACTCGATGTTGGTCGGGACCCCGGCGATCAGCGTCGCAGTGAGCGCGGCGCGCAGCCGCGCAATCGCCTCGGCCCGCGTGGGTGCATGCGCAATGATCTTCCCCAGCAGGGAGTCGTACTGCGGGGGCACCTCATCCGAGGTCTTGAATCCGCAGTCCACGCGCACGCCTTCGCGCTGCGGGGGCCACGCCGCGAGCCGCAGCACTCCCGCCCCGGGCAGGAAATCGTGCGCAGGATCCTCCGCGCAGACGCGAACCTCGATCGCGTGACCCCGCGCTGCAAGCTGCGACTGCTCGAGCTCGAGCCGCTCCCCGGCGGCGATGCGCAGCTGCCACTCGACCAGATCGAGTCCCGTCACGGCTTCGGTCACGGGGTGCTCGACCTGCAGCCGCGTATTCATCTCCATGAAGAAAAACTGCCCACCATCCACCAGGAACTCGACCGTACCTGCGCCTTCGTATGCGACCTCGCGCGCCACCGTGCACGCAGCCTCCGCGAGCCCACGCCGCAACCCGGGCTCCACCTCCGGTGCCGGTGCCTCCTCGATCAGCTTTTGATGGCGCCGCTGGACTGAGCAATCCCTGTCGAGCAGATGCAGCACCTGCCCCTCTCGGTCTGCGAGCACCTGTACCTCGACGTGCCGGGGTGCCGGCAGGTAGCGCTCGATCAGCAGCCGCCCATCGCCGAAAGCACTGAGCGCGAGCCGGCGTGAAGCCTCGAGCGCGGGCCGTAGCGCGCGCGCGTCGCGCACGATCTGCATGCCTTTGCCGCCGCCGCCACCGCTCGGCTTGATGATGAGCGGAAATCCCAGCTCGCACCCGTGGCGCTCGAGGGCCTCGAGCGCCTGCTCGTCGCCCTGATAGCCTGGGAGAACCGGCACCCCCGCCGCACGCATGCGCTCCTTCGCTGCGGCCTTGTCCCCCATGGCACCGATCGCCGCGGCGGACGGTCCGACGAAGGCAATGCCCGCGGCGGCGCATGCGGCAGCAAAGTGCTGATTCTCCGAAAGAAAGCCATACCCGGGGTGGATCGCCTGCGCATTGCTGCGTTGCGCCACATCCAGAATTGCGCGCGCATTGAGATAGCTTTGCTCGGGGGCGGCAGCCCCGATCGGCCACGCCTCGTCGCACAGCCGCACATGCCGCGCTCGAGCATCCGCTTGCGAGTAGACCCCCACCACGCGGATGCCCAGGCGGCGGGCGGTGCGCGCGATGCGGCAGGCGATCTCACCGCGATTGGCAATGAGAACTTTGCGAAACAATTCGTGACTTGCCCAGAATCGTCGGACTGTCCGACAATCCTGTCACTCCCCCTGCAGGTAGGCAAGCCATGGTACCCCTGGAACCTCTGGAGCTCGACTTCGGGCTCGGTCCGGTCCTCGATGAGGTGCGCTCCTCGGTGCGGCGTCTCGCCCAGGAGCGCATCGCCCCCCTTGCTCAGTCCATCGATCGCTCGAACGAGTTCCCGCGCGCCCTGTGGCCCGAGCTCGGCGCCCAGGGACTGCTCGGCATCACAGTGCCCGAGCGCTGGGGTGGCTCCGATCTCGGCTATCTCGCGCACGTGATCGCCATGGAGGAGATCTCGCGCGCCTCCGGGGCGGTTGGGCTCTCGTACGGCGCGCACTCGAACCTCTGCGTCAACCAGTTGAAGCTCAACGCCTCCGGTGCCCAGCTCGAGCGCTATCTGCCGAAGCTCGTGACGGGAGAGCACGTCGGAGCGCTCGCGATGTCCGAGCCCTCCTCGGGATCGGATGTTCTGTCAATGCAAACCCGCGCCGTGCGCCGCGGCGAGCGCTACGTGCTCAATGGACGCAAGATGTGGATCACGAACGGGCCCGATGCGGATGTGCTCATCGTGTACGCGAAGACAGCGCCCGAGGCCGCCTCGCGCGCGGTTACCGCGTTCATCCTCGAGCGGGGCTTCAAGGGATTCTTCACGGCGCAGAAGCTCGACAAGCTCGGTATGCGCGGCTCGAGCACGTGCGAGCTCGTGTTCGAGAACTGCGAGGTGCCGCTCGAGAACGTGCTCGGCGCGGAGGGCGAGGGTACGCGCGTGCTCATGAGTGGCCTGGATTTCGAGCGCGTCGTGCTCTCGGGTGGCCCGCTGGGCCTCACGGCAGCCGCCCTGGATGTAGCGCTGCCCTATGCCCGAGAGCGGCGGCAATTCGGCCAGCCGATCGGCACGTTTCAGCTCATCCAGGCGAAGCTTGCCGACCTCTACGCCGGACTCAATGCCAGCCGTGGATACTCCTACGCAGCGGCGCGGGCGTGCGATGAGGGCCGCATCAGGCGGCACGATGCTGCGGCCTGCATCCTGTTTGCTGCCGAGCATGCAACGCGCGCTGCGCTCGAGGCCATTCAGATTCTGGGCGGCAACGGGTACATCAACGAGTATCCCGCGGGGCGCCTGCTGCGCGATGCCAAGCTCTACGAGATCGGCGCGGGCACGCAGGAGATTCGCCGCATGCTGATCGGGCGCGAGCTGGTCGAGGCTGGCTCGTGAGTGTCCAGTTCGAGCCCATTCGCGCCGAGCCTGCATACCGCAAGGTGGCGGCGGCTCTGCGCGAGCGCATCTTGGATCGTACGCTGCGCGATGGAGACCGCCTCCCGGCGGAAATCGAGCTCGCGCGCCAGTTCGGCGTGCATCGCTCCACGGTGCGCGAGGCGCTGCGGGAGCTGCAGACCGGTGGGCTGCTCGTGCGCCGTCCAGGCTCCAAGCGCTTCGCCGTCACGCGCCCGACCGCCGGCGCCCTGGCCGAGGGTGTGAGCCAGGCGCTTGCGCTGCACGAGGTGACCTATCTCGATGTGTGGGAAGCGCTCACCATTCTCGAGCCGCCGATCGCCGAGTGTGCGGCCCGCCGGCGCACCCGCGTGCATCTGGCGAGCATCGCCGCCGCGCAGGAGCGCTTTGCCACCGATCACGCCAGCACCGCCCGAGCGGTGCACCACGTCGCGGCGTTCTTCCGCACGGTGGGAGAGGCCACCCGCAATCGTGTGCTGATGCTCGCCCAGGAGCCGCTACTGCAGCTTCTCGAGCCCTCGCTCGCCCGGATGATCGACCGGGTGCCGCAGGCGCGCGATCGCATCGCCACCGCCCAGCAGCGCATTCGCCAGGCGCTGGAGGATGCGGATCCGGAGCAGGCGCGCATCTGGATGAGCCGGCACATCCGTGATTTCCGGCGTGGCTACGAGCTGGCCGGGCTTTCCCGCACGCCCCATCGCATCCGACCACCCACGCCCTCGCTCCCGCTATGATGTGCGCTGCTGCGCCCCCGGTGCTCGGCCGTCTTATCGAGTGCGCATGTCGTGACGACCAAGAACCAACCATTCCTCATTCGCCTGCGCTTTGCGCTCCATGGCCTCCTTTACGGACTGCGGCTCGAGCGCAGCCTGAGATTCCAGGCCGCCGCTTTTGTCCTGGTCCTGATCCTGCTCATCGTGCTGCGCCCGCCCGCGCTGTGGTGGGCGCTCGTTCTGCTCTCGAGCAGCGCCGTCATCGCGGCGGAGCTCCTCAACACGACGCTCGAGCATCTCATCGATCACCTGCACCCCGGGGTGCATGAGCAGATTCGCCGCGTGAAGGACTGCGCGGCGGCGGCCGTGCTCGTGACCGTGCTCGGGGCCATCGCCGTGGGGATCGCGCTGGCCGTTCATTTGCTATCCCACATCTGATGCGCAAGCATGCGGGCCAGGCATGAACGAGAGCTCCACCGACCTGCGCCCCTCGCCCGATGCGTTGCTCGCCGAGAGCGCGCGCACGGAGCGGGGCCGGCTGAAGATCTTCCTCGGCGCCGCACCGGGCGTGGGCAAGACCTACGAGATGCTCTCCGCGGCCCGTCGCAAGAGTGCCGACGGTGTGGATGTGGTGATCGGCATCGTCGAGACGCACGGCCGCTCGGAGACCGCGGCGCTCCTGGAGGGGCTGCCCGCCATTCCCCGGCGCACGCTCGAATATCGAAACCGCACGTTCGAGGAGCTCGACCTGGATGCGGTGCTTGCCCGGCATCCGCAGCTCGTGCTCATCGATGAGCTCGCCCACACCAATATCCCCGGATCGCGGCATGCGAAGCGCTACCAGGACGTGCAGGAGCTGCTCGATGCGGGCATCGACGTGTACTCGACGCTCAATGTTCAGCATCTGGAAAGCTACAACGATCTGGTCGCACGCATCACCGGTGTCGAGGTACGGGAGACCGTTCCAGACAGCGTGCTCGAGGGCGCAACCGACGTAGAGCTCATCGATCTGCCGCCGGATGATCTGCTCGAGCGGCTGCGGCAGGGCAAGGTCTACGTGCCGGAACAGGCGCGCAATGCCATTCAGAACTTCTTCTCCCGCGGCAATCTCCTCGCGCTGCGCGAGCTCTCGTTCCGGGCGGCCGCCGAGCGCCTCGACGAGGAGCTCTCCTCGTACATGCGCGCGCACGCGATCGCCGGGCCCTGGCCCACCCGCGGGGGACTCATCGTGTGCATCGCGGCCAGCGAGCAGAGCGAGGGCCTGGTGCGCACGGCCAAGCGCCTCGCCGATCAGCGTCACGTGCCGTGGACCGCGCTGTTTGTTCAGACCCTGACGCAACGATTGACCACGGCGCAGCGTGAGCAGCTCGAGGCCAATCTCGCCCTTGCCGAGCAGCTCGGCGGGGACGCTGCGACCATCTCGGGGTTGCGCGTCGGAGTGGAGGTGCTCGAGTACGCGCGCCAGCACAATGCCGCGCAGGTCCTGGTCGGACGCCCGATGGGCCCGCGCTGGAAGCGCTTGCTGCGCGGCAGCCTCGCCGACTGGCTGGTGGAGCACGCGACGGGCTTCGAAGTCACCGTGGCCACGGCCGAGGCGGACGGGTCGACCGCGCGCGCGAAGCGCGTGCGCGGGGAGGCCTCGATCGACGGGTTGCCGGGTTATCGAGATTTGGCGATCGCCGCCGCACTGGTGGCGGGCGCGGCCGGAGCGGCCTGGGGTCTCGAGCGCTGGCTCAACGTCTACAATCTCGCGCTCATCTTCTTGCTGGCGGTGACCTTCGCGGGAGGTCTCGTGGGGCTCGGTGCCTCGCTCATCGCAAGCGTGCTCAGCTTCTTCCTCTATCGCTTCTTGTTCACCGAGCCACGCTTCACGCTCGGGGTCGCCCGCCCGGAGGATGCAACGACGCTCGCTGCATTTCTCGTCGTATCGGTCGTCGTGGGTCAGCTCGCCGGGCGGTTACGCCAGCAGGCGGCCGAGGCGCGCCGCAACACCTCGCGGGTGGAGGTGCTCTTCGACTTCTCGCGCCGCATTGCCACGGCGGTGGACGAGCGCGACCTGATCAACGCGGCCCAACGCGGGCTGCGCGAGCTCTTCGGCAGGCGTGCCCTCATGCTGCGCGCAGTGCCCGGCGGCAAGGTCGAGATTCCTCCCGAGCTCGAGCGCGGTGATGAGTTCCGGGACGTGGACCGGGCCGCAGCGGAGTGGGCGCTGGTGCATCGACAGCCCGCCGGAGCCGGCACGGCGACACTCCCGGCCGCGCGGTGGCACTTCGTGCCGGTCGACACCGGCGGTCAGGGGCTCGCCGTGATCGCGGTGGAGAGCACCACCGCGGCCAATCGCTTCGGCTCGGAGGAGCGGCGCCTGCTCTTTGCGCTGCGGGCCCAGCTTGCAACGGCGCTCGAGCGGTTCAGGCTGCAGCGTCTGTCCACCGAGGCGCGCGTGCATCGCGAAGCCGAGGGCCTGCGCTCGGCGCTGCTTGCCTCGGTGTCGCACGATCTGCGCGCCCCGCTCGGCTCGCTCCTCGACAGTCTCACGGCGCTGCGCGAGCTGCAGTTGAAGGCCGCGGCCAGCGAGAAGGGCACGTTGCCCGAGAGGCAGGTCCTGCTGGAGCGGGCCCGCCAGGAGGCGGACCGGCTCAACCGCTTCCTCACCAACGTGACGGACATGACGCGCCTGAGCTATGGCGCACTCACCCCGCAGCTGACCTCCGTGAGCCTGGCGGACTCGGTGACCGAGGCGATCGGCCAGCTCACGACCGTGCTTGCATCGCGGACGGTGGCCGTGAGCATCCCACAGCATCTGGCGAGCGTGCGCGCCGATCCCGTGCTCCTGCAGCGGGTCCTGGTCAATCTGCTGGGCAATGCGGCGCGCTACTCGCCGGCCGACTCGCCCATCAACATCACGGCGTCCCAGCGCGAGGATCGGGTGCGAGTGGTCATCGAGGACCGCGGACCTGGATTTCCCCCCGAGGACCGCACGCGGTTGTTCGACCTGTCCTACTACACCGACCAGCGCGAGAATCCGGGCTCGGGCCTGGGGTTGCCCATCTGCAAGGGATTCATCGAGGCGATGGGCGGCGAGATCGCGGCGGACAACGGTCCAGACGGTCGCGGCACGGTGATGATCATCACGCTACCGGCGGATCGCACGCCGATCAGAACTTGACCATCACGCCGGCTCCCCAGACGATCTCGCGCGTCCGCAGGTCCGGAAACCACACACCGCCCGGCCCGCAGGCAGAGTAAGCCTGAGAGAGGGCCGAGGTTCCGGCCGATGCACCCGAGCTGCACACGAAATCTGCGGGTGAGCCGTTGTTGCCGCCCGGTGGGGTCACACCGCCCGGACCGGCCCAGTACGGCACGTTCGAGTGCCGGAAAGTGGCCTCCGTCCACCAGGTAATCCAGTCCTTGGGCATGTACTGCACGTTGAACTGCGTGTCCCACTGAAAGAGCTTCTGCCCCGGGTTCTCCGTCCAGTACGGGGAACCGGTCGATGCGGTGGCGGCATCAATCGGCGGCAGCAACGCAAGATACCGGCCCGGATTGTTCATGAAACCGCCGCCGAGGGTCATCGCGAGGTGGTCGTGATCGAACCAGCTGCGATCGTAGAGCATCGCGCCCACGAAATTCGCCTTGTTCGGGCCGCTCGCGCAATGCACGCCGCCGCCATACTCGCATCCGACATCCCAGGTGAGCGACAGCGCCTGCTTGGTGATGCCCGCAAGGCCGGGTGAGCCGTGATTGTCGTAGTACTTCCACAGCAGGCTGTCATCCTCGTGGATGCGGGTGACCTCGCTGTAGTTGATGTAGGTCCCGTTGGGACTGGGTACACCGATGGCTGCCGTGGGACTGCCGCCGTTGTTGGGGACTCCGCTTCCGCTCGCGAGATTGTCCTCCCCGATGCCGTAGCTGTTGAACACCATCTTGAAGTTCTCATTCGGAATCCACAGGATCTGCCCGCCGAAGCCCGGATGGGAATTGACCTTCGCGTAGGTTTGCCAGCCGTTGATCAGCCATGGCTCGATCTTCAGCGTCTGCGTCGGGAACCACTGGATGCGCAGGCCATTGAAGAACCATGGCGTGTTGGACGACACGAAGGAGGGCTGATAGGTCCAGTTGTCGAAGTTGTAATAGCTGAAGAGTCCAATGTAGGACAGGAAGATCCCCGCATCGACGTTGAGCCCGTGGCTCACATCCCAGTGATAGCCCGCATTGGCCTCGGAGATATAGCGGTAGGCATCCTGAAGATCCCATTGACCCACGCCGCCAAACTCGGCGGAGCTCGCATCGTTCCTCGGTGTCGTGGTGGCATACATGCCGAACATCGTGAGGAAGCGCGCTTGAACGTCATTCCAGTGGAAGTTGCCCCCGAAGCTGAACTGCTCGAGCTGGAACTCCCCGGAGCGGAATTCCTCCGTCGAGCCCACGATGGTGTGATCCACCGGATGATTGAAGTCCTGGAGGTAATTCACATCGAAGCGGACCTCCGGCGTGAAGAAGTTGGTGTCGAATATGGGGGTCGTCTCGCGCGTGGTGCCGTTCATCCAGCCGATGTCTTCGTTGGCAAACGGTGTGATCAGGTCCACGGCCGGCCCCGGAGGCGGTGCCTGCAGAGCGAGGGGCACCGTGGGAGCCGGTGCCGGCGCAGGCCTCGCAGCAGCACCCGCCGGTGTGGCCGCAGCTGCCGCAACAGCAGGAGCTGCCGGCGCGGCGGGGACCCGCGCAAGGCTCGTACCGCTCATCGTGATGTCACGGCGAGTGGCCTTGCTCGCCAGTACCTGCAGCGGCACCGCCTCGACCGTGAGATAGCCCTGCGCCTCGAGAGTGAGCGACCAGTCCCCGGGAGGTAGATCCGCGAAGGAGAACACCCCGTCGCTGCCCGAGATCGTTGCGCGGATGCTGCCGCGCGAGCTTCTCGCGGTGACCGTCGCACCGGCGATCGGCGCCTTGGTGGAATCGGTGACGAGGCCGACGATGGCCCCGAATGCAACGGCCGCCCTCGCCTGGCCTTGAGTCGCAGACACCTGCCCGAGCGCTGCCGTGGACACGAGCCCGCCGCCAGTGATCACCAGCAACAACAAAGTCCAAACATTGAGCGCACGCAACGAGAGCTCCCCCGCGCGAGATCTTTGTTCTCTCATTTTGAGAGCCTCCTCGGGAGGCAGATCCTATATTGCGGTGCGTAAAAAACGTATAAGTAATTCAACGCATCAGGGCGCGGCGGAGGGATCATCCACCCGCAGCCGATAACCCAGCCCAGGCTCGGTGACGAGGTAGGCAGGTCGATGAGGATCGGGCTCGAGTTTGGCACGCAGATTCTTGATGCATACCCGCAGGCTGCGAGGATCCCCGAGGTGGGTGGGGCCCCAGACCTCGCGCACGATCTGGTCCTGCGTCACGATGAACCCGGCGTGGCGTGCGAGGCACTCGAGCACGCGATACTCGAGCGGCGTCAGGTGGATCTCACCTTCGGGGCCAAAGGCGGCGCGACGCCCCAGGTCGATGCGCCGCGCCCCGATGGCGAGCTCCTGAACCACCTCTGTACTTCGCACGTTGCGCCGTAGCGCGGCGCGCACGCGCGCGAGCAGCTCCGCAGCGCTGAAAGGCTTGGTCACATAGTCATCGGCGCCGGCATCCAGAGCGGCGATCTTCTGCGCCTCCATCGTCCGCGCCGACAGAACGATGATCGGCACCGGGGACCACGAGCGCACCTGCTGAATGACGTTGAGCCCGTTGCCATCGGGCAGGCCCAGGTCCACCAGCAGCAGGTCGGGCTTGTGCGCACGTGCCTCGATTTGCGCGCGCTCGGCGGTTGCGGCTTCGACCACCCTGAACCGCTCCGACTCGAACAGCACTCGCAGCACGTTGCGGATCACATCGTCGTCCTCGACGACCAGGATCTGGTGCATTGCCTGGGTCATGCGCTCGAGCCCGCCAGTGCGGCCGTCGCGGGCGGCTCGGTCGTCGGAAGCGTGAACTCGAAGCGCGCGCCCCCCTCCGCTCGATTATGAGCTGCGATCTCACCGCCGTGTGCCTGCACGATCGCCTTGCAGATCGCAAGTCCGAGGCCGACACCGACTGCCGTACCCTCCTCGACCCCCCGTTGAAACTTGTCGAAGAGTCGCGCGGGGTCGCCGGCCGGTAGGCCAGGTCCGGTATCATCGACAGTGACGCGGACGAAGAGCCCGTCCTGCGCCGCCGAGATGAGCACCGTCGTGCCCGGCGGGGTGTATTTCACGACGTTGTCGAGCAGGTTGGTGAATACCTGCACGATGAGCGTGGCATCCACGTGCACGGCCGGTAGCGTCGGGGGCAGGTGCATCTGCACGTCGTGCCCCTTCAGGCGCGGTCCGAGCGAGGTGAGCGCCGCCTCGAGCAGCTCATCGAGCATCTGCCAGTCGCGGCGCAAGACGATCTGTCCGGATTCGAAGCGCATGAGGTCGAGCACGTTCGAGATGAGCTCGGTCATCTCGAGCGCGCGGGTCTCGATCGAGCGCGCAAGCGAGCGGCGGGTGGGCTCATCGAGCGATGTGCCGTGCTCGGCGAGCGTGCTCCCCGCCCCCGCCATGGCTGCGAGCGGCGTGCGCAGGTCGTGCGATATCGATGCCAGCAGCGTATTGCGCAAGCTCTCGCGCTCGGCCGCGATGCGTACCGACTCGGCGCGATCGGCAAGCTGCACGCGCTCGAGAGCGATGCCGATCTGCGCGGCGAAGGTCTCGAGCAGGTGGTGCTGCTCGGGCAGCAGCACGCGGCGCACATTGCGCGGCAGAACGGCAAGTACTCCCAGCCGGCGCTCGGCATCGCCGAGTGGCATATACAGGGCCGGCGCGGCGGCGAGCGTATCGGTGCCGAGCCCGGCTTGGCGCCCGTGATCGGCGACCCACTGCGCAACCCCGAGCTCGGTGCCCCTGAGCGACTGCTCCATCGGAGGATCGCTCGGGTAGTGCAGCCTTCCGGTGGCGTCCGGCAGCAACACGACCACCTGGCACTCGAACACCTCGGCGACGTGGCGCACGGCCGCATGGGCAATGGCTCGCATGCCGCGCGTGCCTGCAAGCTCACGCGTCATGCCATAGAGCAGCGCCGTGCGCCGCTCCCGCGCTCCCGCGGCGCGGGTTTGCTGGCGCACACTCGCCATCAGGTTCGCGATCACGAGCCCGACGATCAGCATCACGGCGAACGTCACGAGGTACTGGGCATCTGGAATGCCCAAGGCAAACCTTGGCGGGACGAAGCAGAAGTCGAAGGCGGCGACGTTGAGCACCGTGGTGAGCACCGAGGGACCGCGCCCGAGCCGCAACCCGGCCACGGTGACGCCGAGCAGGTAGACCATCGCGAGGTTCACGCGCTCGAAGTGCGGGAACATGAGGAACGCGATGGCGGTGCACACGACACTGACGGCGGCGGCCGAGGCATAGCGGCTCCACGGCACCGGCTGGGGAATCGCGTCGGTGGGTGCCTGGGGATCTGCCCGCACGCCCTCCGGACTCTGCGATGGACTGATCACGATCACATCGAAGCCGCGCGCGCGCCGCGCGAGCTCGCTCGCCGTGGAGGGACGCAGCAGCGCCCTGAGGCCCAGCCGCTTCGGTGTACCTACGATCATGCGGGTCGCGTGGCGAGTCGCGGCGTACTCGAGCAGCGCCTCCGCCGCCGTGGGTCCATCGAGTGTCACCGATTCGGCGCCGAGCGATTCCGCGAGGCGCAGGAGCGCGATGCGCCGGTTACGCTGTGCCTCGGAAAGCTTCAGCAGCGGCGGGGTCTCGACGTACACGACCGTCCAATCCGCATCGAGCGCATCGGCCAGCCGCTTGCCGGCCCGCACGAGCTGTTCGGACTGCGCATCGGGTCCGGTTGCAACGAGGATACGCTCACCCGCCAGTCGCGGCCGCGCCAGGCGATCCTCGGGCGCTGCGGCGCGCGCCGCCGCATCCACACGATCGGCCACGCGGCGCAGCGCGATCTGGCGCAGCGCCATGAGATTCGGCTTGCGGAAGAACCGCTCCACCGCATTGGCCGCCTCGTCCGCGATATACACCTTGCCGGCGCGCAGACGCTCGAGCAGATCATCCGGCGGCAGATCGACGAGCTCCACCTCGTCGGCCTCGTCGAATACCCGATCGGGCAGCGTCTCACGCTGGCGCACCCCGGTGATCTGTGTGATGAGGTCGTTGAGGCTCTCGAGGTGCTGGACGTTGACCGTCGTCCACACGTTGATGCCGGCATCGAGGATCTCCTCCACGTCCTGCCAGCGTTTGGGGTGGCGCGGCGGAGGCTCGCCCGCGGCAATGTTCGAGTGCGCAAGCTCGTCGACGAGCAAAGTCGCCGGATGGCGCTTGAGGGCTGCATCGAGATCGAATTCGCGCCGCACGAGGCCGCGATAACTCACGGGGAGGGTCGGAAGTCTCTCCAGGCCGTCGAGCAGTCTCTCGGTGCCCATGCGCCCGTGCGGCTCGACGTAGCCCACGACCACATCGACGCCCGCCGCGCGCGCAGTGTGCGCAGCCTCGAGCATCGAGTACGTCTTGCCCACGCCGGCGGAGGCGCCGAAGAAGATGCGCAATCGCCCGCGCTTGGAACGGGCCTCCTCCGCCTGGACCTGCGCGAGCAGCCGGTCGGGATCCGGCCGTGCCTCGGCCACCATCACGCTATGGTGTCACTGCGGGCGATCGAGCGCCAGATTGAGCTCCAGCACGTTCACGCGCGGCTCCCCGAGAAAGCCGAGCCAGCGCCCCTTGGCATGCCCGGCAATCAAGGCGCGGATGCTCGCAGCGTCTCGGCCGCGGGCCCGTGCCACGCGCTCCGCCTGATAGTACGCCGCAGCGAGGCTGATCTCAGGATCGAGCCCGCTGCCCGAGGCTGTCACCAGATCCACCGGAATCGCCGCCGTGTTGGTCGGATCCGCAGCGTGCAACGCACCGATCCGCTGCTTGACGGCATCCGTGAGCGCCGGGTTGAGCGGACCTAAGTTCGATGCGGTGGAGCCGACGCCGTTGTAGGGTTGAGGCGTCGTTGCCGAGGGGCGACCCCAGAAGTATTTCGGATCGCTGAATGCCTGGCCGATCAGCCGCGAGCCGATGATCTTGCCGTTCTCGACAATGAAGCTGCCGCCTGCCTGATGCGGGAAGAGGACCTGCGCCACGCCGGTCAGCACCAGCGGGTACGCGATACCCGTGATGAGGGTCAGCACCAAGAGCAGGACCAGCGCGGGACGTAGCAAAGAGCTCACGACGGCTTCTCCTTACTGCCTTCGCCTCAGACCAGCCGCACGAGCACCAGACCCAGGTCGATGAGCTTGATGCCAACGAATGGAATGATGATGCCGCCCAGCCCGTAGACGAGCAGGTTGCGGCGCAGGAGCACGGCTGCGCCCAGCGGGCGATAGCGCACTCCCTTCAGGGCGAGCGGGATCAGCGCCACGATGATCAACGCGTTGAAGATGATGGCAGACAGAATGGCCGAGAACGGACTCGCCAGGTGCATCACGTTGAGCGCATTGAGCTGCGGATAGGTCGTTGCGAATGCGGCGGGGATGATGGCGAAGTACTTCGCCACGTCGTTCGCGATGCTGAAGGTGGTGAGCGCGCCGCGCGTCATCAGCATCTGCTTGCCGGTCTCGACCACCTCGATGAGCTTCGTGGGGTTCGAGTCGAGGTCGACCATGTTGCCGGCCTCCTTCGCAGCCTGGGTGCCGGTGTTCATGGCGACGGCCACGTCGGCCTGTGCCAGAGCCGGCGCATCGTTGGTGCCATCGCCCGTCATCGCCACCAGCCGCCCCTGGCTCTGATGCTCGCGGATCAGCTTCAGCTTCGCCTCCGGAGTCGCCTCGGCGAGAAAATCATCGACGCCGGCCTCTGCGGCGATCGCCGCGGCGGTGAGCCTGTTGTCGCCGGTGATCATGACCGTCTTGATGCCCATCCTGCGCAGCTCGCCGAAGCGCTCCTTGATGCCTCCCTTGACGATGTCCTTGAGCTCGATGATGCCGAGCACCCGTGGTCCGTCGCTCACCAGCAGCGGCGTGCTACCGCGCCGGGCGATGTCCTCGACGCTCGCCGTGACCGCCTTCGGAATGAACTGCCCGAGCGACTCCACGTGCTTGCGGATCGCATCGGGGGCACCCTTGCGGATCTGACGCTCGCCCACGTTCACCCCGCTCATGCGAATGTGCGCCGAGAAGGGCACGAAGGTCGCAGAAAGGGCGTGCAGATCGCGCTCCCGAAGATTGAAGCGCTGCTTGGCGAGCACCATGATGCTGCGGCCCTCGGGAGTCTCATCCGCAAGGGATGCGAGCTGCGCCGCATCGGCGAGCTCCTCCTCCGTCACACCGGGCGCCGGAATGAACGCCGCGGCCTGGCGGTTGCCGAGGGTGATCGTGCCGGTCTTGTCGAGCAGCAGCACGTCCACGTCCCCGGCCGCCTCCACCGCGCGCCCCGACATGGCGATGACGTTGGCCTGCATCATGCGGCTCATGCCCGCCACCCCGATCGCCGAGAGTAGCCCGCCGATGGTCGTGGGAATGAGGCACACGAGGAGCGCGATGAGCGCGGTGATCGTGACCGGTGTTCCGAGCTTGGTGACGGCGACGCTGTAGATCGAGTACGGCAGCAAGGTCGCGGTCGCGAACAGGAACACCAGTGTCAAGGCGACCAGCAGGATGGTCAAGGCGATCTCGTTCGGGGTCTTCTGGCGCTTGGCGCTTTCGACCATCGCGATCATGCGGTCGATGAAGGTCTCGCCCGGATTGGCGGTCACCTTGCAGACGACCCAGTCCGAGAGCACGCGCGTGCCGCCGGTCACCGAGGCGAAATCCCCACCGGATTCGCGGATGACCGGGGCCGACTCCCCGGTGATCGCGCTCTCATCGACCGAAGCGGCCCCTTCGATGACCTCCCCGTCCGCGGGAATGTAATCACCGGCCTCCACCAGAACGATGTCGCCGCGGCGCAGCTCATCGGCACGGGCGCGCGTTTGCGGGGTACGCTGGCGCGCATCGGCAAGCTTCTTCGCAAACACGGTCTGTTTGAGTCCGCGCAGGGATGCCGCCTGAGCCTTGCTGCGACTCTCGGCGAGAGCCTCGGCGAAGTTGGCGAACAGCAGCGTGAACCAGAGCCATATCGCGATGTTGAAGATGAACCAGCCGGGCGCCTCGCCGCGCCCGATGAGCGCCTGAACCCAGAGCACCGTCGTCAGGATGCTGCCGATATACACGACGAACATCACGGGGTTGCGCCACTGAACGCGCGGATCGAGCTTGCGGAAGGCATCGAGAACCGCAGGCCAGATCAGCGAGCGGTCGAACATCGAGAGCCGATGACGCGCCGCCGGGGCGCGCGGCGGTGTTGGTGCAGGGGGCACCGGGGCCGTGGTGCTGCTTCGAGCGATTTCGGACATGTCAGGTGCCCCAAAGAATCAGGTGTTCGACGATTGGACCCAGCGCGAGCGCCGGCACGAAGGTGAGCGCCCCGACGAGCAGTACGGTCCCGAGGAGCAGGACCACGAATGTCGGCCCGTAGGTGAGCATCGTGCCCGAGGTGACCGGCACGCGTTTCTTCGCGGCGAGCGAGCCTGCGATCGCAAGCACCGCAACGATCGGCCAGTACCGGCCGAGCCACATCGCAAGACCGAGCGAGGTGTTGTAGAACGGCGTGTTCGCCGAGATGCCGCCAAAGGCACTGCCGTTGTTGTTCGAGGCCGAGGTGAAGGAATACAGAATCTCGGAGAAGCCGTGCGCGGCGGGATTCGAGGCCCCCGCCTGACCTGCCAGGGTGGTCACTGCGACGGCAGTGCCGAGCAGCACGAGGAAGGGCATGACGAGGATGGCGACCGAGCTCATCTTCATCTCGAACGCCTCGATCTTCTTGCCCAGGTACTCGGGCGTGCGCCCGATCATCAGGCCCGCGATGAACACGCCGATGATCGCAAAGACCAGCATGGAGTACAGCCCCGTGCCGACCCCGCCAAAGACGACCTCGCCCATCATCATGTTGAACATCGGCACGAAACCGCCGAGGGGCGTCAGAGAATCGAGCGCCGCGTTGACGGCACCGCATGAGGTGCCGGTGGTCACCGTCGTGAAGAGTGCGGAGGCTGCAATGCCGAGCCGGGCCTCCTTGCCTTCCATGTTGCCGCCCGGTTGCAGGGCGGTCGCCGCCTGATCCACGCCGAGCTGGGCGATGCGCGGATTGCCGGCCTGCTCGTTCGTCTGCGCGATGGACAGCATCGAGATGAACAGGATGAGCATCGCGGTGAGGATGGCCCAGCCCTGGCGCGTATCCCCCACCATGCGCCCGAACGTGTAGGTGAGTGCCGTGGGAATGAGGAGAATCGCGAGCATCTCGAGGAAGTTCGAGAGCGGCGTTGGATTCTCGAACGGGTGGGAGGAGTTGGCGTTGAAGAACCCTCCGCCGTTCGTGCCGAGCTCCTTGATCGCCTCCTGCGAGGCAACGGGTCCCATCGGCAGCGTCTGCGTGTGCGCCTCGAGGGTGGTGGCGTCCCGGTAGGCGCTGAAGTTCTGCGCGACGCCTTGCGAGACGAGTGCGAGCGCGAGGACGACCGCCAGCGGCAGCAGCACATAGAGCGTGGCCCGGGTGACATCCACCCAGAAGTTGCCGATCGCCTGGGCACTGTGATGAACGAAGCTCCTCACCAGAACGATCGCCACCACGATGCCGGTCGCCGCCGACAGAAAGTTCTGCACCGCAAGCCCCATCATCTGGGTGAGGTAGCTCATGGTCGACTCGCCGGAGTAACCCTGCCAGTTGGTGTTGGTGATGAAGCTCACGGCCGTATTGAAGGAGGAGTCCGGCGAGACGTTCGCGAAGTGTTGCGGATTCAAGGGCAGCCATAGCTGCAAGCGCTGCAGGGCGTAGAGCAGGAGCGCTCCGAGCACATTGAAGACGAGCAGCGCGAGCGTGTAGCGCTTCCAGCCCATGGCCTCGGCGGGATCGACGGCGCACAGGCGATAGATCAGGCGTTCGAGCGGGGCGCCCCAGCGCAGCGGCCAGATCGGGCGCCCCTCCATCACATTGGCGATGTACAGGCCGAGCGGCTTGACGCACAGGAGCACCACCGCCAGGAACACGGCGGCGAGCCCGAGGAAGGCAGGTGTCACTAGAACTTCTCCGCTTTGAACATGGCGAAGAGCAAATAGATGAAGAGCGCGAGCGTCAGCAATCCACTCACCAGATAGATCGCGCTCACTCCCGGCCTCCCAGGCGCGAGACCGCCCAGGTGATCCAATGGGTTGCGGCGTAGAGGGCCAGCAGTATCAGAACGAAGACGATATCCACGAATGCTTCCTCGGCTTGGCGGGCGGAACCCTGGCCGTGACGCGGCGAAGTGTATTTTCGCCCGTGTGAGCGTGCCGTGAGAATTGCCAAATACGCCTAGAGACCCGACTTACGCCGCGCAGTGGTCGCGCGCGCTCGTCTGCTGCGGCGCAGCATGGCCGCGAATCCGAGCACCTCGCGCGCCAGACGCTCCTTGTCCCGAAGATCTCGCATCAGGGTCGGGGCAATGTGGACGGGAAGGTCCAATTGCCGCGCGAGTGGGGCGTCGGCTTCATCGAGCACGAAGCCATCGAGAAGCGGTGCGTAGTGACGGGCGATGGTCAGTGGGGACACCTCGAGCGCAAGCTCACGCATGATCTTCGCCGTGGGACCTTTCACGGCCTCGCCTGCGATGAGGGGAGACACCGCGATGACCGGCACCTCGCTCGATGCAAGGGCTTGATGCCAGCCCGGGACAGCGAGAATCGGATCGACGCTGAGGTAGGGATTGGACGGGCAGATGACCACAGCCGCGAACGCCCCTTCGGCGAGCGCCCGGATGGCCTCCTGCGGCGCCCTTGCCTGCTCGGCGCCCTCGTAGCGGATGGCCCGAACGGCGGGGATGCATCGCCGGCGCACGAAGTAGTCCTGGAAGCCGAGCGTTCCCTCCTCGGTATCCAGCATGGTGCGCACCCGATCGTCGCTCATCGGGACCACGCGCGCCGCAACGCCGAGGCGAGCCGCGAAGCTCGCGACGATCGAGCCCAGCGGTTCCCCGCCTGCCCGTCGGCGCGTGCGCTCGATGTGTACCGCGAGGTCCTTGTCGCCGAGGCGAAACCACACCTCGCCCCCCAGCCGCGCGAGCTCGCCCATGAAGGTCCAGCTCTCCTCCGCGCGTCCCCAGCCGAGCTCCGGATTGGCCAGTCCCGAGAGCGTGTACAGCGTGGTATCCACATCCGGTGAGATCGCAAGCCCCAGATGCTCGAAGTCATCGCCGGTGTTGACGATGACCGTGAGCTTTCCGGGCTCGAGCACGCTTTGCAGACCGAGCGCCAGCTTCGCCCCGCCAATTCCGCCGGACAGCGCGAGGATCGACGCTAGTGGCCCCAGCTCCATGCGAGGCCTCCGGTGATGATGTCGCGATCCTGGTCGTCGTGTGTGAAGCCACGGTGCCAGGCGACTCGCGCCAGAAGTGACCGTGTGATGCGCCATCCCACCGTCATGGAGGCGACGCCTGCCAGCCGCGCCGCCCGCTGTCCGTCATCGCCACGATACGCCTCGAAGGCATAGTACGGCCCCGCACCGATCCCTACGGACAGCCGGCGGCTGATCTGGGTCGCAAGCCAGATCTCCGCGAGCGCACCGTTGCGCCGCCCGCTGGTGCCGTCTGCCTCGCTCAGCCAGGCACCCGACAGCTCGATGTGATCGGTCAGGGCTCGGCGATACTCAACGCCGTAGGTCTCCGAAGTATCGTTGTCGTAGCTCGTGTAGTAATTGTTCTCCGAGGTCCGCCCCACGAATGCCTCCAGCTGATTGAGCCCGGCGGGCTCCATCACGCTCGAGTGGCTCGCCGCGTCGGGCTGGTACCCAACCCCGAGCAGCACCTGTCGGGTGTCCACGTTGCCGGGCGCGTGAATCTCGCTCACGTTCAGGCGAGCGAACCAGTGCTGCGTTGCGTAGTAGGTCAGCGAGCCGGTATAGATCTCCGCGATCGAGTGATAGTCGCGATACCAGGGGGGCCGGGGGACGTACTGCGTATCGAAGTACGCGTACGGACCCGCCCCGAGCGCGAGCTCGAGCCGCTCCCACAAGCGCGGCGTGACCGCCCACAGCTGCACCGCCCCGCCATCGCGCTGGTGATGAAAGAGATGCCCCTCGTTGAGGTAGGAGAACGAGGCATCGAGGAAGCCCACGAGCGGTTGACGGTACTGCAACTGCCATGCATAGCTGTCCTGCCCCTCCCCATAGGTCCGGCCGAGCAGCACGGCGAGGTCGTCGGCGTGCGCGCTGGAGCGCAGCAGCAGCGCCACTGCAGTCACGACATACAGCCACGCGGCCCATGCCCGCGCCCCCCGTTGGTTCTTCTTATGGCTCAATCACTCAGCTCATCAGCGTGACACTGCATCCGGTCTGGCGGGCGATAAGATCGGCGAGTAGATCCTCCGACAGCGCCGAACGTCCGCGCATGGCGTCCCAGCGTACACGCACCGCGGCCGCCTGTCTCAGGGTGAGCCCGCTGATCGTATAGCAGGTGACGCGCTCGCCGTCGCTGGCAACCCAGTAGTCACACTCGGCCTCGGCGTCCCACGCGCGCGCGAAGAATGGTTCGGAAAGACGCGGCCGAACCTCCTCGGCCTCGGGCAGGTGTCGCAGCAGGCGATCCAGTGCGGCGCGGTCGGTGAGCGGCGCATCGCCGCGCTGCACCTTCGCATCCCCCTTCTGACGGGCACGACGCTTCCAGAGACTCGCCATGATCTCCATACCCGGTGACGCCAAGTCGCGACAACTGCGGCGCGCTAGCTGCGCAGCTCCCCGCTGCCTATTTCGAGCACTGGTTTGATGGCGATGCCGTGCTCCATGTCGCGGAATGCCGCGGCGATCTGCTCGAAGGGGTAGAAACGCAGCAGCCGATCGAAGGGCAGCCGTCCCTGGCGGTAGTACTCGATCAGCATGGGGATGGCGAGCTGCGGGGCAGCCTCGCCCCCGACGATCCCTTGCAGACGGCGCCCCCCTGCGAGCATCGGGAACATGGCTGGCTTCCAGTCACCCTGCGGCGCGGTGACGAACACCGCGGTGCCGCGCGTGGCCAGGCACTCGAGCGCCTGCGTGAAGACCCCCGGTGCGGGCGTCGTGTTGAAGCTGAAATCGACCCCCCGCCCGGTCAGATCGCGCACCGCCTTACCCGCATCCCCGGGGCGTGCGTCGAGCACGTCGGTGGCGCCGAGCTCGCGCGCCAGCGCAAGCCGTTGGGGCGCGATGTCGATCGCGATGATGCGGCAGGCCCCAGCCAGCCGGGCAGCCATGACGGCCGAGAGGCCCACCCCACCGGTGCCGAAGATGGCGATCGTATCTCCGGGCTGCACTTTCATCGCGTAGAGCACCGCGCCCACTCCGGTGATCACACCGCAACCCAGCGGCCCCAGCAGGCGCAGCGGAACCTCGCGCGGAACCTTGACGGCGGTGCGCTCGCTCGCAATGCAGTATTGCGCAAAGGAGGATTGGCCGAAGAAGTGGCCGTACAGCCGCTGCCCGTTCGCCGTGAGCGCGCTCGTGCCATCCATCCGCAGCCCGCCGAAATTGCGCGGCAGCATCTCATCGCAATAGCTCGGATGGTTGCTGCGGCAGCTCGCGCAGCGCCCGCAGGAGGAGCCGCTCAGCACCACAGGGTCTCCCGGCGCCAGGCCCACGACCCCCGCGCCGAGCTCCTCCACGATGCCGGCGCCCTCGTGCCCGAGCACGATGGGCTGTAGCGTTCCGGGGCCGCGACCCGCGTGGACACGCAGGTCCGTGTGGCAGATGCCACTGGCCACCATTCGCACCAGCACCTCCCCCGCCTGGGGAGGTCCGATGTCGATGCTCTCGAGCTCCGGAACGGCAGCTCCGCTTCGCGACACGGCGGCCTGCATCTTCAAGATCGTTCTCCAGCCATGCGATTCAGCCCTCCAGGCGTTTGAGCGTGGGCTCCCCGGAGCTCACGACGGGCAGCTTCGGCTCCTTCGCGAGCATCTCGCGCACGGCCTTGAGCATCTGTTGATCGATCCTGGCGGCGCGGGCGCCCTGCACGGGATAGCGTACCTCGAACTGCAACCCCTGCTCTGCATATCCGACGCGCACCTCCGGTCGTGGCATGGCGGTCTCGAAGTCCCCCAAGCGCTGCACCGCCGCGTGCTGCGCCTCGATGACATCACGATAGTGCTCGTAGACCGCATCCGCCGTAGCTTGCAGCCGCTGCTGGACCTCCTGCAGGTCCACGGTCGTCGCCAGGGTGATGGACACCGTGTGCCAGAGGAAGTCGGCCCCCGGCACCTGTTTGAAGAGCGCCTGTGGCTGGAACAGCACCGAGTTCGACATGACAACCACTCGTCCGGTGGAGTGCAGATCGGTGCCCCCGAGCTCCATCAGATAAAGCCGCACGAGACCGATATCGAGCACCCGTCCCGTGACACCCGCAAGCGTGATGCGGTCACCCACTCGCACACCGTAGCGCCCGATCAGGAAGAAATAGGCGACCACCGAGAGAATCACGTTCTGCAAGGCCACCGCAAGACCCGCGGTGAGAAAGCCGACGTAGGTTGCGAGCGACCCGAGCTGGGAGACGAGCCCGAACGTCACCACGAAGACCAGCGCGATCCCGACTGCGACGCGGCGCAGAGTCTGGAACTGGCTGCGGCGGCGTGCGTCCTGGAAGTAGCGAAACGTCGCGCGTCGCCAGACCTCCGATACGATGAGAATCAGGGCGATCAGCACGGCGAGCAGGCCGATGCGCATGAGGAGATTGCGCTCGACGGCGCCGAGCTGCGAATCGAGGGAGCTGTGCCACTCGCGCACGGCGCCCTGCGCATCATCCAGAACGAAGTTCTGCTCGCCCAGGGGCACGAGCAATGCTGCCAGTTCCTTGAAGCGATTCGCCGCATCCTCCAGGGCAAGCCGCGCGGCCTGCAGTTGCGCGGTGTTCTGCGTGTCGAGACTGGTCGTATCGGCAGCGACCAGACCCCGAGCCTCGGCGATGAGCGGTGCGCGCAGCGCAGCGAGCTCTTTGCGCAGTGCGTCCGTCGCGCTCGACATGCTGTTCAGTTGATGGGCGGCGCTCTCGAGCGAGAACCAATCCCCGATGAGCGAGAGAACACCGGTCGATTCGGGACGAAAGCTCGAGCCCGACGACGCGCTGCTCGTGGACTTCGTCCCACCCGAGGCGGCAGGGCTCGCGCTGGCACCGGCGGACGTTCGCGCCTCGGGCACCGAGCGCTCGAGATCCTCGATCTGCCCGAGCAGATCCTGGGTGCCGTGCCCCTGGGACATCAAAGTGGATGTCTGGAAACGCTGCAGATTCTGGATCGTGGACTGCACCTCACGCTCGAGCGCGAGAGCCGCGCTCACATCGTTGTACTGCGCCTGCAGCGCAGTGCGCGCCCGGCCGATCGAGCGCTCCCGCTGCGCACCGATCTGAGTGAGCTGTGACTGCAAGCTCGCGATGCGAGCGTTGATGCGCGCCACTGCCTGCTCCAGTGCCGTCGCCGGATGGGAGCCGGCCGCTGTGCCCGAGGAGGATGTCAGCAGACTCGCCGCCGCGTGACCGAAGGCAAAGGCCTGTCGCACGACCGAGAGCGCTGCCTGCTGCAGTCGATCGTGCGCGACGACATCCTGGGCGAGCTCGGGCAGCCGGCCCACATCCTGAGTCTCGTGGTACCAGTCGATGGTTTGCTTCACGAGCCCGAGCACGGCATTGCCGCTGATGGGAGGAGCTTGCGCCGTGCCGGATGCCGGGGCCGGTGCGCTCGAGTGAGCGGAAGCCACCGACCCCGATCGGGTGGGGGCGGCGTGGCCCGGGCCCCCGGGTGTCTGGGCGCTCGTCTGGCCGAACGCCATGCACAGGCACGCCCACGCGGCGATCGAAGCTATGTCACGTTGACAGGTCAAACTGCCGCTCCTATTGTGCATGCGCGTTCGTCGGTCTTCATCGGAGAGCCGTCATGTCAGACCGTATCCAGGGGCTGCACCACATTACCCTGTGCACTGCCACCGCGCAGAGCGACGTGGATTTCTTCGTCAAGGTGCTCGGCATGAACCTCGTCAAGCGGACGCTCCTGTACGACGGAGCCGAGCCCTTCTACCACCTGTACTTTTCCGATGCGCAAGGCTCCCCGGGCAATCTCACGACCGTATTCCCCTGGCGCCGCTCGGGGCGCAAGGCCCGTGCCGGAACCGGCCAGATCGCGTTGATCAGCTACACCGTCCCCTCCGGCTCGCTCGAGTTCTGGGACGAGCACCTGAGCAAGCACCACGTCCCGATCCTCAAGCGCTACGAGCGCTTTGGACAGCGCGTGCTGCGCCTGCAGCACCCCGCCTGCACGATCAACTTCGAGCTGGTCGAAGACGATCGCGACACGCGCCAGCCCTTCAAGTCCCCGTACGTTCCGGAGGAGTATGCCATCCGGGGCTTTCACAGCTGGACCGTGAGCCTGCGAGAGCTCGGCGATATGGATTATTTCCTGCAGGAAGGCTGGAATTATCGGCAAGCGGACAAGGATGGCCAATTCGTCCGCTACCAGGTGGACCAGGGGGGGCCCGCGCGCACCGTGGACATGCTGATCGAGCCCGAGAAGGCCCCCGGCAACTGGTCCTATGGGGAGGGCATGGTGCACCACTGCGCCTTCAACGTGCCTTCGCTCGAGGTGCAGGACCGGGTGAAGTTCGAGCTCGAGGGGCTGGGTTTCACGGATTGCTCCGAGCGCAAGCACCGGGGCTACTTCCAGTCGGTCTACGTGCGAAGTCCCTCGGGCGCGCTGTTCGAGGCGGCCCACACGATCGGCTTCACCGTGGACGAGCCTGCCGACAAGCTCGGGCGCGAGCTGATCGTCTCGCCCCAGTTCTCGGATCAGAAGGAAGAGCTGGTGCGCCGGTTGAACGACCCGTTCGAGGTGTGAGGGCTCTCGCTAGCGCTCGCTCACGAAGTCCCGCTGCAGACGGATGTCGCGCGAGGAGCTCCCGATGAGAATCCGGTGGGCACCGGGAGTGCTCACCCACTCGTGTTGATGCACGTCGTAGTATGACAGTGCGCGCGCGGGCAGCATGAAGGTCACGGTGCTCGTCTGCCCCGGTGCAAGGCTCACCTTGCGGAAATCCTTGAGCTCCTTGACCGGACGCACGACCTCGGTGGTCGCCTCGTCCCCGACGTAGAGCTCAACGGTCTCCTCACCGGCGCGCTGTCCCGTGTTCTTCACGTCCACGGCAACCGGCACGCTTTCCCCGGCCCGCACGCTCGCCGGCACCCGCAGATTGCTGTACTCGAACGTCGTGTATGAGAGACCGTGGCCGAACGCAAAGAGCGGCTCGATCTGTCGCTCGTCGTAGTAGCGATAGCCGACGAATACACCTTCCCCGTAGTTCGCATCGCGCCCCGCGGAGTAGTAGAGATAGGCCGGCGTGTCGTGCAGAGCCTTGGGAAAGGTGAACGGAAGCTTCCCGGAGGGATTGACCACACCGAGCAGCACCTGCGCGATGGCCTGCGGACCTTCCTCCCCATCGAGCCATCCCTCGAGAATCGCCGGCACACGCGCGGCCCAGGGCAGCACATACGGTGCCCCGCTCTGCAAGACGACGATCGTCCTGGGATTTGCGCCGAGCACTGCATCGACCAGCGCATTCTGACAGCCCTCGAGCTGGAGACTGGAGCGGTCCCGTCCCTCGGTCTCGGTCGCGCGCGAGGAGCCCACGAAAACGATCGCGGCATCGGCACCCCGCGCGGTGCTCACCGCCTCATCGAGAGTGCCGCGCGGCAACCGCAGCCCGAAACGCAGCGAGCGAAAGGCACCTGTCGGGCTCACGTAATCGATGCGGATGTGATAGCGCTCACCCGCACGCAGCGCAACGCTTGCAAGTCGCAGCGGCGCGCCGAAATCAAATTGCGGCGGGACGCTGCGCCCGAGGTTTGCTCCGATCAGCGCGCGACCATCGAGGTAGAGCGTCGCGGTGCCCGCTTGAGTGAGGCTGAGCTCGTAGTCACCGTCGCTCGGTGCCCAGAGATATCCCTCCCAGCGCGCCGACGCGGGGCCGCTCGGTAGCGCAATGGCGAGCTTCTCGAAGTAGGTTTCCGTGCCGCTGCGCGCCGCTCGCCCCGTGAACGACGCATTCGCGTAGTAGCTGAAGGCAAGTCCCTGGGCACTGCGCGAGGGCGTCGGGCTCAGCAAGCGCGCATCCGCGGGAGGCGGCAGTGAGTCATTGTCACAGCCCCGGGCGTAGCTCACTTGCACGCTCGCGCCTGCAAGGCGGCGCAGGCTCGCAAGCGGCGTGTCGATTCGCGCGGGAATGACACTCGAGCTGCCCCCGCCCCCATAGAGGGGCACATCGGCATTCGGCCCCACGACGGCTAGCGTGCGCAATCGCGACCGATCGAGCGGTAGCAATGCCCGCTCATTCTTGAGCAGCGTCACCGCCTCGCTTGCCGCATGCAGCGCGGCTGCACGATTGCGCGCGCTGAGCAGCTCCCCGGCCGGATGCGCCGGGGTCTCGAGCGCGCCCGAGCGAATGATGAGTCGCAGCATCCGCCGCGCCGCCTCGTCGATGAAGCTCTCCTCGACCTGCCAGTTGTGGAGGGCCTCCTCCAGGTGCTGGCCGAAGAAGCGCGGCGGCCCCGGCATCTCCAGGTCGAGGCCGGATTGGGCGGCGGCCACCGTGGAGTGCACGGCTCCCCAGTCGGACATCACGACGCCGTCGAACCCCCACTCGCCCTGGAGCAGGTCGTGAACCAGGCGCGAGTTCTCGGACATGTAGGTCCCGTTCACGCGGTTGTAGGACACCATCACCGTCCACGGATGCGCGTCCTTCACGATCATCTCGAAGGGCAGCAGATAGATCTCGCGCAGCGTGCGCTCATCGATGTTGGAGCTGCTGCGCGAGCGCTCGAGCTCCTGCTCGTTGCCCACGAAGTGCTTGACCGAGGTGCCGATGCCCTCGGCCTGGACGCCCTCGACGAAGGCCGCACCGAGCCTGCCCGCGAGATACGGATCCTCGGAGTAATCCTCGAAATTGCGCCCCGCGAGGGGAGTGCGCTGGATGTTCACGTCCGGCCCGAGCATCACCTGGATGTCGAGCGCGCGCGCCTCGCGTCCGATCGCCGCGCCCACCTCGCGAAGTACCTCGGGGTTCCACGTCGCCGCAAGCGCCGAGCCGGTCGGAAATGCCGTCGTCGCGTGCTCGCTGTTGGAGCGCACTCCGTTCGGGCCGTCCGAGAAGTGAAGCGCTGGAATGCCGAGTCGCGGGATGGGATACGTCCCGAAGGCGCTCGCACCCGCCATGAGCGACACGCGCTCGGACGGTGTCAGCCGCGTGAGCAGATCCTCCACGCGCGCCTCGAGGGGTGCGTGAGCATCCTGGTAGAGCGGTTGAGAGTGGCTGGTATCGCCGAGGAGCAGAACCCCGAGCGCCACCGCACACCCGCGCGTTGCGCTGCGCGCTCGCCCGCGTGCGATGCGCATCAGCGCGCGGCCTGCGTGGCCGCGGGGGCACTCCCCGCGGCCGCCCGCTCTCGACGCTCGCTCGCGCGCTCGGCGAGATCCAGGCGCGCCTTCCAGGGATCGGGGGCCGCAACAGGCCCCTGCGCGGTGAAGTCCATGAGGAGGTCGGTTCCGCTGCGGTAGGCAGGCCAGGCGGGTGCGCCGGGCACCTCGGGCGCGCCGGTGCGCGCGAAGGCGACCCAGTGGCGATGCATCATGCGCGCGGCAGACCGGTCGGCAGGGGTGAGATCCTTGCCGTACTTCGCGGCAACCGTATCGAAGACGAACGGAATCTCGGAGGCATGAGGTGCACCGCGAAGGCTTGCGCGCAGCGACTCGGGGACATACGAGAAGCGAAACGCGTAGACCGGCTGCCCTCTGCCTGCAAGCACGCGCGCGATGGCCCTTGCAGGCTCGATCATGGTCTGATCTCCTCCAGCCTCCAAGGCGATCGCACGCAGATCGGCGCCCTCTGCCGCCGGATACAGCGCCCGCGCCTCCGCTGCATCGGGCCCGAACGATGCGTAGAGATCCTCGAGCGTCCGGGCCTGCAGGAAGCCGATATCCATGCTGTTCGCGCCGATCACGACCGGCACGCGAGCTCCGCGCCCGCCGATGTACAGATCGAGCGGAGCACCCAGGACGAGCTTGCCGTCGAGAATCGGGCCGCCCACGTAAGTTGGGTCGCGGCCGGCTGTGGCCATGTTGAGGCCGCTCACGAGCTTGCTCGCGGGAAGGGCGCGCAGCTGCGCAACGGCAGCGCCGCCCTGCCCTTCGATTCCAAAGCGCTTGGCGAGTGCAAGCCCGACCGCTTCGGCGGAGTTAGCCCCGCCGGAGAGGGGTCTCGAGCCCAGAAGGCCGGGACGGCCGCCTGCGCTTTCGATGATGGCCCGATGGAACAGGCCCCGCGCGAGCGGCGTGGTGAGCAGTACGTGCACCGACATGCCGCCGGCGGACTCGCCGAAGATCGTCACCTGGGCCGGATCGCCCCCGAAGGCGGCGATATTGCGCTGTACCCACTCGAGCGCTGCGATCTGATCCATGAAGGCATAGTTGCCCAGAGGTCCCGAGTGCTGCTCGTCGCTGAGCGCGGGGTGCGCAAAGAAGCCGAAGTTGCCGAGCCGATAGTTGAAGCTCACGAGCACGATGCCATCGCGGGCGAACTGCGTGCCGTCATAGACCGCAGGCGAAGTACCCCCGTTGACGAACCCGCCGCCGTAGATCCACACCATGACGGGCAGCTTGTGTGCCAAGCGGTGCGCCGGTCGCCACACGTTCAGATAGAGACAGTCCTCCGACGGTACCGTCCGAAGCGGTGCCGCATCGTTCGGAAAGGGGATCTGCATGCAATCCGGCCCGTAGCTTACGGCCGGGCGCACGCCGGACCAGTGCTCGACCGGCTGTGGCGGCTGCCATCTCAGCGGACCGACCGGGGGAGCTGCGAAGGGGATGCCCTTGAAGGACAGGACGCCCTCGTGGAGAGCTCCCTGAACCACACCGCCATCCACCGCCACCTGGGTGGGTGGGGCTGCCGCGCCAGCCTCGGCCATTGCCCATGCCGCCACGGCTGCAACCCAGGGGACATACCGCGGGAATCGGTAGGCTCTCATCCAAGGGAGCGTATCGGCCCATGCGCGCTGCGGTCAATTGGCGCCCCTGCAGGGGCAGGGAGGCTCGATGCGCTGCTAAACTCACGATCGATGGCTACACCACCCGGGTTGTCACGGATCGTGCTGGCGGTCGCCGCGCTCGCGGTGGCTGGCGGCTTGTGCACGAGTGCGCGCTCGGCAAGCTCGAGCGCTTCGCATCCTGATATCTCGGGCATCTGGGGTCCGTACGTCGAGCCCGGAGCGCCATCGATCCGGGAGCTGCGCGCTCACATCCAGCTGCCCTTCACCCCGGAGGCGCAGCGCAAGGTGGACGCCTATCACGCGCTGGTCACCCCGGGCGATGACAGTCCGGGCAAGTTCTGCCTGGGCTATGGGCTTCCCGAGTCGATGGTGTTCTCCGGTGGCTATCCCATGGAGATCGTCCAACGACCCGACGAGCTCGTCATCCTATTCGAGGCACAAAGCGAGCTGCGGCATGTGTACCTCGGGGACAAGATCATCGCCCCGGCCGACCGTGTGCCGGACCGGGACGGCTACTCGAGCGGACGCTGGGAGGGCGACACGCTCGTCGTGGAGACCACATCGCTCAAGGAGCAGGAGGACAACCTATATCCCCACAGCGCCGCGGCGCGGATGATCGAGCGCTACCACCTGGTGCGCGATCGGCAGGGCAGGAAGATCCTCGAGAACGATTGGATGCTCATCGACCCCGCTTTCTATACCCGCCCCGTCACGGCGGTGAAGAAATGGACACTCGAGCCCAAGGGAGTCCTGCTGCCGTACGAGTGCAACGAGGAGGAATGGCTCGATCATCTCGAGGCCCTCGAGAAGAGCAAGGGAGGCAACCTGCCCCCGGTGTACTGAAGAGCAACTACCGGCCCGTCACTGGATTCTTGTAGTGGTACGGGGGGATGTAGGTCGCCGGGTAAGTCTCGTACTTCACCGTCGGCGGACGATCCGGCGGCAGATCCTTCTCCGGATGAGTGTTCGGCACTGCGGACTTGGCCCATCCAAGTGCGTAGTCTGTGTACATCCGGAAGTAGCCGTGCAGCGCCTTGATCTTCCAGATGCCGTTCTGCTTGACGTACTCGTTTTCGTAGGTCCCCATCCCCCAGCGCGAGCTCTTGCCGTACTCGCCCACCTCGGCGAGAAAGCGCCAGCGTCCCTGGGCGGTGTTGCCATCGGCAGCGACGGTCACGATCGGCTGCAGCTGGATGTGATTGAGCAGTAGCCCATGCACGAGCCCCTTCGGGGCAAGCCAGGTCAGGTACTGCAAGATGCGCGGCTTGCCGACGAAGACTCCCCGTCCACCGATCTCGAGCGTTGCATCGTCGGCGAACAGATCGGCCGTCTCGCGCCACATCGCCTTGTCCACGAAGTAGCCGTAGGAGCGCTGCAGATTCTCGATCGCGCGCTCGTCCTCGAGCCGCCCGACAACCCGATCGACCTGTGCCAGGTGCGCGCGCGCATCGGCGATCCTCTGGGCATCGGTGCGGTCGGTCTGCGCAAAGGCAATCCAGGATGCGACGGTTGCCGCAACCAGAACCGTGAGAGTTGCAAGGACCGTCTTGCTGCTCATGGCTGTGCCTTCGCGTTGGCCTTCACCCGCAGGCTCGGCGCAATCTCGATGGGCGCGCCCGTGACCGGGTGGTTGTAATCGAAGGGCGGCACGTACTCGCCCGGGTAGGTGTCGTAGAGCTCGCTCGGCGGGCGATCCGGCGGGATCGTCTTGCTCTCCCCGGGTGCCGGCCGCACACCGCTCTGCCAGCCCGTCTGGTAGCTTGCGAAGAATCCGGTGTAGATGTGGTCCTTCGCAATCTTCCAGACCCCATCCTGCTTCACGTACTCGTTGACGTACACCCCATCGCCCCACATGCCGATGCGCTCGTAGGTGCCCAGCTCGCTCAATGCGCGACTTCGACTCCACGCATGGGTACCGTCTGCGGCGACATGGATCACCGGTTGGAGCTGGATGTGGTTGTGAAGAAACCCGGTTGAGATGTGCAGCGGGCCAAAGAGCTCGAGCGCGCGCCGGATGCTCTTCTTGCCGACGTAGATCCCGCGCAACGAGATCTCCATGGTCGCATCATCAGCGAACAGATCCGCAAGCTCGTCCCACTCGCGCTTGTCGAGGTAGTAGCCGTAGACCGAGATGAGGTTCTCGATCTGCTCCTCGTCCTGAAGGCGCACGATGCGTTGCTGCAGCCGGGCGGCGCTCGCCTCGAGCTCTGCAATCGTTTGATCGGCCTGCTGGGCGCTTGCGTGGCTCGAGCGAGGCAACAGCCACACACTCGAGCCGAGCATCACGCCGGCCACCGCTGCAAGCACGCAGGCTCTGAGCATGAGAAGTCTCCTAGCGCCCCGTCACGGGATTCTTGTAGTGATAAGGAGGCAGGTACACGCCCGGCCAGGTCGGGTAGCGCTCCGTCGGCGGCTTATCCGGCGGGAGCCTTCGCGAGACGAAGATCCCTGCATTCACATCCTTGTTCTTGGCCCATCCGCCTGCGTAAGGCACCATGAATGTCTGGTACCAGTGCAGCGTCTTGATCTTCCAGACACCGCTCTCCTTTACGTACTCGTTCTCGTAGGGCCCCTCGCCCCACACCGCCGCCTTGCGATACTCCCCGGCCGCGATCACCGCGCGCCAGCGCCCCCGCGCCGTACGCCCATCCGGGGCCACATCGATCACCGGCTGCAGGATCATATGCTCGTTGAGCTGGCCGCGCCTCAAGCCCACCGTGCCTCCCCCGAGGGTGTGCAGGTACTGCCGCACGCGCTCCTTGCCCACGTACACGCCATCGAGGCCGATCTCGATCGAGCCGTCATCTGCAAACAGATCCGCCATCTGATCCCACTGAGCCGCATCGAGGTAGTAGCCGTACGCGCGCTGCAGGCGCTTGATCTCGCTCACATCCTCGGCGCGCGCGGCCTCGGCCTCGAGCCGCGCCACTTGCGCATCGAGAGCGGCGATGCGATCCATCTGGCTGTGCGTCGGAGTGCTGGAGCGACCGCAGCCGCAAAGGAGCAGCGGTGCGAGCACGAGCAACCCGGCCTTCTCAATGCCCCACTTTTCTCGATGCATCATTCCCCGACACTCCATGCGCCCGCAAAGCGAGCCGTATCAAAAAAACGCCTGCAGCCCCGTCTGAGCGCGCCCCAGGATCAGCGCGTGCACATCATGCGTGCCCTCGTAGGTGTTCACGGTCTCGAGGTTCTGCGCATGGCGCATCACGTGATACTCGCTCTGGATTCCGTTGCCCCCGTGCATGTCGCGCGCAAGGCGCGCGATCTCGAGCGCCTTGCCGCAATTGTTGCGCTTGATGAGCGAGATCATCTCCGGCGCGATGCTGCCCGAATCGAACAGTTGCCCCACCCGCAAGGCGGCCTGCAGCCCAAGCGCGATCTCGGTCTGCATGTCGGCCAGCTTCCTCTGGAAGAGCTGCGTCTGGGCGAGGGGACGGCCGAACTGGACTCGCTCGAGCCCGTAGTCGCGCGCGCGGTACCAGCAGTCCTCCGCGGCACCCATGACACCCCAGGCGATCCCGTAGCGAGCGCGATTGAGACACTCGAACGGGCCTTTGAGCCCCGACACCTGCGGCAGCAGCTGCTGCTCGGGCACCTCGACCCCATCCATCACGATCTCACCGGTCGTGGAGGCGCGCAGCGACAGCTTGCCGCCGATCTTCGGAGCCGACAGTCCCTTCATCCCCTTCTCGAGGATGAAGCCGCGAATCTCCCCCTCATGGGCGCTCGACTTTGCCCAGACCACGAAGACATCCGCCATGGGGCTGTTCGAGATCCAGGTCTTGGAGCCGGTGAGCCGAAACCCATTCGCAGTCTTCTCGGCGCGCGTTCGCATGCTCGCGGGGTCCGAGCCCGCGCCCGGCTCGGTCAGTCCGAAGCAGCCGATCCACTCGCCGGTGGCAAGCCGCGGCAGATACTTGTGCCGCTGGGCCTCCGTGCCGAAGGCGTAAATCGGGTGCATGACCAGCGAGGATTGCACGCTCATCATCGAGCGATAGCCTGAGTCCACACGCTCGATCTCGCGCGCGACCAGGCCGTAGGCGACGTACGAGGCGCCGGCGCCGCCATACTCGCTCGGCAACGTCATGCCGAGAAAACCCAGCGATCCGTATTGCCGGAAGAGCTCCGGGTTGGGGCGCTCCTCGAGATAATCCTCGGTCACCCGCGGCAGAAGCTCCTGCTGGGCGAAGCTGCGCGCCGTGTCGCGCACCAGGCGCTCCTCATCGGTCAGCTGCTGCTCGAAGAGAAACGGGTCTCGCCAGTCGAAGCCTTTGCTCGCGCTCGGTGCGCCGGTCGCTCGTGTCATGGCGGCTACTCTATCAGCTCTCGTCCCAGCGCCACCCCGAGCGCCTTCTGGCTTGCGCTCGGGGCCCAGCCGCACTCGTGCGACAGCTCGAGCGCACCCTCGACGATGCGATTCTCGAGCGTGCCGAGTCCCTCCACCTCGACCGTCACCACATCCCCGGGCTCGACCGGCCGCGAATTCGCGGGGGTGCCCGAGAGGATCAGGTCCCCGGCAGAGAGCGTCATCGTGCGCGCAAGATCGGCCACGAGGTACGCCATGCTGAAGATCATGCCCGAGAGGCTCGATTCCTGTACCACCTTGCCGTTCACCCGTGTGCGTAGGATTTGCTCTGCCGGCTGCCAGCCCCGGATGAGACCCGGCCCCACGGCTCCAAGAGTGTCGGCACCCTTGACACGCAGCATCGCGCCGCGATCGGCGTCGCGGAAGTCGTGCAAGGCGAAGTCATTGGCGATCGTGTAGCCGGCAATGTGATCGGGCGCATCTGCCATGCGGATGTTGCGCGTCGTGCGCCCGATGACGATCGCAACCTCTCCCTCGTAGTTGAGGAAGCGGCAGCCGCGCGGCCGCACCACTGTGCCCTGATGGCTGTTCAGACACGAGACGGGCTTTTGAAAGAAATGCGGGGCGGGCGGCGGCTCGCTCTTGAGCTCCAGCGCACGGCTTCGATAATTGAGGTGCACGCAGATGATCTTCGTCGGCACCGTCGGCGGCAGGTGGATCGCCGCGCTGGCTTCGATCCGCCGGCCATCGGGAGCGATCAGCAGATCCCCCTCGCGTCGCACCTCGACGGTGGTCCCGTCGAGCAGAATGCGACGGCTCTCCTGTATCAAGCGTCCCCCTCGTACGAGCCGATGCGTGGCTTATCCCGCGGCGCTCGTCGGGTAGCCACGGCCCGCGTAGTCGAAGCCGCCGAGCTCGAGCCTCTTGAGCGAGGCGTCCTGGGGCGCGGCGTAGTAGGCGCGGATCTCCTCGATGAGCCCGCGCGAGCTGAACACATACCACTCGTCTCCGCGCAGCAGCACTCCTGCACGGCGCTTGAAGTGACTCCATTCG
>Ga0335072_10000277_pt1 | contig 109781 bp, 76 predicted proteins | sample Lox_Sample_21_FD_206725 | JGI IMG/M metagenome (GOLD analysis project Ga0335072, IMG submission 206725) | Soil microbial communities from Loxahatchee National Wildlife Refuge, Florida, United States - Lox_Sample_2.1 | ecosystem: Environmental > Terrestrial > Soil > Wetlands | place: USA...
TGGGAGGGCACGAGGCCGTGGTCAAGCTGCTGCTCGAGACGGGCAAGGTCGACGTCGACTCGAAGGATACGAACGGCGGCCGGACGCCGCTGTCGTGGGCGGCACTGAGAGGGCACGAGGCCGTGGTCAAGCTGCTGCTCGAGACGGGCAAGGTCGACGTCGACTCGAAGGATACGAACGGCGGCCAGACGCCGCTGTCGAGGGCGGCACTGGGAGGGCACGAGGCCGTGGTCAAGCTGCTGCTCGAGACGGGCAAGGTCGACGTCGACTCAAAGGATACGGCCGGTCGCCAGACGCCGCTGTCGAGGGCGGCACGGGGAGGGCACGAGGCCGTGGTCAAGCTGCTGCTCGAGACGGGCAAGGTCGACGTCGACTCGAAGGATACGGCCGGTCAGACGCCGCTGTCGTGGGCGGCACGGGGAGGGCACGAGGCCGTGGTCAAGCTGCTGCAATTGAGCACTAAATAGTTCATTCTACTATACCTCCTCCCCGCCCACCACCTTACTGCCCGACTTCCTTATATACTTGGTGATAGAATCTACTAGAACGTAGCTTCGCCTAGAAACCCTTTGCTTTGAAATCAATTCTACTAAGATGTGGAGAGTTTATTCTACTTAGAAATCAACTTAAGTGCTTGTATAGAAACTCTCTCTATTGTTTTTTCCTTCCTATTGGTGATTGGCTAGCTCTTGCATAGTTTAGAGTGGCAAATCGGCTGCGCTAGTAGGGAGGGTGCTGACTCGCTCCAGCCACACCCTTGTGATTGCGACAGAAGGTTAGCTGTAGCTGTGGCTTGATAGGTGTAATTAAGCAAAGTCTTCTAGAAAGGCAGCGGCTTGGTACGATACCGCAAAGTAAATAGAGACCAGCAGATACCTGGCGCTTGACTGAGTTCGGTAAGGCTGTTGGTAAGGGCCAGGAAGCGGGGCGAACTTGTTAAAAGAGTGTGTTTGGGCGGAAGCCGATTTCGCTAGGCACTGTATCGGCAAGAAGGTACCGACAAGACAACTGGGCACGCGTTTTGGAGCGTGAAAGAATCAAAATCTGTTTCCTGCAGGGATGTTCGGGACGCCTCTTGGATATCCATGGTGGCCAGTCAGAGTGCAAGATAGGTTGCATCCAAGCACGAGAATGGCGAGCTGTTCAGCAAGATCAACATGGAAGGAGAGGTCACAGCTGTCTACTCATCGTCGACACTCCGAGGACCACATCCGGGGCGGGGATTGGCCGCCGCAAGCGGGGTAGATTCTAGTGCTACCAAATTCATTCGCACGATTCGGAGACAGATGAGATGATAAATTGATCCGGAGTATTGATCCGGTAGCTACGAGGCACTACCAATACTATCCCGTCGCCTGAACCATGGAGAATGGGCTTATCGGGCTGCTCGACGAAGCTAAGATGCTTCTAGTATTCCTAGAATTCATTAAGGGCCGATTAATCCATCGTGTTTCTTTCATGCTCAAGGATCTATGGAATCCGATTGACTGCCGGGATAGACAGGCGAATCCTCCCCGATTTATTGAAACCCCTGTCACACCACCACCATCAACATCTCGTCATGCATGAGCCCAAAATGCTGACTAGTATACGTCATGCTTTGTGGAGGCATCATACCGTTTGATGCATGCTCCTTCTTGGATCGAGGGATTTCTCTCAGACAAAAGTCAATTCCCGCTGCCTCTGCCTAGAATTTTGAAGATAGTGTGTTTGTACACGTGAAATCCCGCCAGTGTCTCGAATTTTCTAGCAAACCCATCTTGCGTCAGTAGGACCACGGCGGAGTGGAGGGAGTTGGAGAAAGCGGAGGTTAGCCCCTCATGACCAGGTCTTCTTTGGCGTACGCCAAGACATCCTAGGACGTTCTCGATCTTTCCACTTTTTTCCTTGGACGGGGATCGCATCCGAATCACTTGACCAAAGAGGTACCGAGAGTGGCCTGATCGTCCCCATGGCATGCGAATCTACGACTCAATTGGCCGACTACGCCTTGTAGAACATTCGAGGTATTTCCTTGCACGCCAGCAAAATGGCCCGCTCCGTTTGGCAGAAATTTCGAGATATTTCGTGATTCCTCTACCGCCCTTCACATGCAAGCATAAATACCTCTTCTGTCTCCCCATCTATCCTAAAGAACAGGACACAAAACAAACCACATGCAATCAACTAAAGGCCTGACAAAGCTAAGACCAATTTCGAGAAACCTATTCAAGCACACAAACAAGCTTCTTACCACCCAACGACCGAGAACAATGGCTCTGTTTCCTCGATACACCACCGCCTCTACTCCCTATGATGGAGGGTTCAGGTCGCTTTTCAGAATGATGGACGACATTGCTACCAATTATGAGAACGCAGTGCCGTCGTCAACATCCATCCGCGCCTTCTCTCCGAAGTTCGACGTAGTTGAGGTCAAAGACGCCTATCACCTCCACGGAGAGCTTCCTGGTCTCGACCAAAAGGACATCTCCATCGAGTTCGCCGACGCGCACACTCTCGTCATCAAAGGCCACAGAGAACACCACTACGAACACTCCGAGCCGGCGGATGAAGGTGGGAAGATCACGGATGTATCTCACAAGGCAACCGTGGAGGATGAGAGCGCCGAGAAGTCCAAGGAGACAGCAGTGACCAAAACAGATGGCGACAAGAAGGAGGTCGCCAAGGCTGGACACCACAAGACGAAGTACTGGGTGAGCGAGCGCTCTGTTGGCGAATTCCACCGCAGCTTCAGCTTCCCTAGCCCTGTGGATCAGGACGGGGTGAAGGCCACTTTGAAGCAGGGAGTGTTGAGCATCACGGTACCGAAGCTTTCTGCAAGCAAGGGCAGCAGGAGGATCAACATTGAAGCTTCTGAATAAGGCAATTCGAAAAAGCTGATGTCATGGGAGTTGACAGGGTCCAAGCTTTTCCTCCTTCATGTACAGTGGTCTTGTATTGAGCAGTCTAGGTATAGTAATGGTCAAGGCATTTTGAAACCAATTAAATTCTTTCTCTCTGCAAGGATGATTCAACCGGGCTTCTTAACCCTCGAATGCATTGGTGTTACTTCCATTGCATAAGCGTACTCTTGTGGCGACGTATTGCTGGCAGTGTGCACTCCACGTTGCGGAGAATCTGTACATCTGGGTGAAATGGGCGCCAAATCTGGCGTCATGCTGATGCCAGCTTCTCCTCCCTTCACACCGGCGCTAAACAGGGGTCTAATTCCGAATCTCGTCTCGCGGGCCAAGTTTGAACTTTGTACAAGGGAGCCCGTTTTGGGATTCTCGTGCCCTCCCTTTCCCTCTCTCCCGGTTTCACTGTCCAGCAACGACCTCATGAACCACCCACCTATATTAAGGCCGCAACCTCCCGCCAGGGCAAGATGGCCTCTCACCCCACCGCCGTTCCCGATTTCCTGCAGAGGAACATCTGACCCTATCTCGACCGCCCAGCCATGGCAATCCTGCCCTCCAGTCATAAGACAAAACTGCAAGCATAAATGGTTCAAGGAACTGGTTAGCCGAATCAGCCAACACACTCAGCTAGCGCCGCCGGGGAACCAGACAGTACGAGGTTGGGGACCGCAGTCATTTGGGGTCGTTGGACCAAGCACGTCGACTATTCCATTCGTGGCCTTCGTCGTTCTTCATGGGCGCAGGCTAACGAGAGGGGCCCAATAGTAGATTCTGATAGAAAGTCTACCAGGAGTCCAATCATTTCACAACTTCCGATTCCGTCAGCCGGATCTGCAAGCGTCATGCATGGATGCGATTGTGCGCTAACCTCAAATCGTATTTGGAAACACTTTATTGGATAGGCGTTCGACTTTGTTACTGCAGCCTGGCAACCGGTTCGTTCTTCATCTGCTCGGAATGCTATAAATGTACAAGTGAGTGACAGTTGATGGGCATCGGGCAAATACAATGTTCCGAATACTCCGTTCCAAGCGCCATCCCCTTTGAATCCTATCTGAGTTGCGAGGGCAGCACATCATACTTCTCTACCTGGTCCTCAGTACACCAACCTATCATTCATTTCTCCAGGCTCCCTTCACAACGCCACAGCAATGGTCTCCCTCCTCGATGTCCAATCCTCGAATTCCCGCATCGCCTCCGCTCTTCCTCCGGGCCCCGTGGCCGTCTTCGTCGGTGCGACCAGCGGCATCGGCGAAACGACGTTGAAGCAATTCGCCAAGCATGCCTGCCGACCTCGCGTCTATTTCGTTGGTCGCTCACAGGAAGCCGGAGATCGCATTGCGGCCGAATGTAAGGCACTGAACTCGGAGGGGCAATACATCTTCATTAAGGCAGAGACCAGCCTAATCCGCACCGTGGATGATATCTGTCGGGACATTAAGAGCAAAGAGAAGTCAGTCAATCTCCTGTTTCTTAGCACGGGAACGTTGATCGTAAATGTTGGTATGTCCCCAATTTCTTGGAACGGTTCAATTCACACGGAGAACAATTTACAAGGGTAAGATAAAGCGTCTGACTGTGGTGCGCAAGTAGAGACTCCAGAAGGCCTCCACTATGCCACAGCCCTGGTTGTGTATTCTCGTACTCGATTCATCGTTAACCTTCTGCCACTCCTCCAAAATGCCACCGGCCTTCGCCGTGTCGTCAGCGTGTTCGCGGCCACTAAAGAAGGCCCAGTTGACACAACCGATTTCCAAGGTTGGAAGGTTCCCCTAATGTCCCAGCACGGCCACACCAGCTCGCTTGTCACCTTGTCCCTTGAAGCCCTCGCCAAGAAAGCACCAGACGTTTCTTTCATCCACAACTTTCCGGGCGCCGTGAGATCGGGTATAGGGCGAGGTACGGAAGGCGCGATAATGTTCATGTTTAAGGCGGTCTTCAAGGTCCTAGGGCCCATGATCTATATACCGACTGTAGAGGTTGGCGAGCGTCATGTATTCCTCGCAACGAGTGCAAGGTATCCAGCGGGCATGAATGTGGATGCAGCTTCTGGGGTACCGTTGGCGGGTACAATTACCGTTGCAAGAGGAACCAGCAGCAAGATTGGAAGTGGGACATACTCTGTCGACTCGCAAGGAGAGAGTGCGAAACCTAAGGTGGAGGAGCTTCTGGCCCAGTTCAGGAAGGAGGGAATGGTGGAGAAGGTGTGGAAACACATTGAGGACGAATTTAAGCGGATAACTGGACTGGAAGCGGCATAGGTTAAGCCATGGCCCTGACGCGTGTCATAGACTAACAGATTGATCATGGATGCCATGCATTGGCGTTTAATGGTGAATTCAGCTAGCGCTATGCGAGACGGCGCTAGGTCAGGAGCATCCTGACACGTTAGCAAGCATGAACAACCTAGTAGCAGTGATGAGCTATCAAAGCAAACCCGAAGAGGCGGAAGAAATGCTTTGGCCGGGAATTAGGGCCGCCTGGCGAGCATGAAACCTGGCGTCAGTGCTAAGGTGTCAAAGCAAGTGAGCGGGCCGAAGGGAGGCTGGTAAGAATTAGTGCTGCAGGATACGACGCTGGGCAAAGAAGACGCGTTCAGCACCCAATTGGAGCAGGTTTCGGCGCTCTTTCACCCCGATTAAGAACGCGGTGTAAACCAGGCTCTCTGGTCTACGCCTCTCAAGAGTTGAACAGCGACGCCGGAACGCTGCACATGCACTGTTTACTTGAGTGTGAGAGTTCCCAACAAGGGTCCAAAGGCCGCGAAGATAGGAAAGGAAAAAGTGTGGTTGTCGGCAAAATTCCGTTGTGATGTTGGCGAGTGCTTTCCGCTACAGGCTCAAAATCAGCCTTTCTCTTGTCTTTCCCTTACTTTCTCAGCCACAGTGGTTCATGGAATTATGCGATGCATTCAAGCGTTGATCGGGAAGACCAACTGACTCCCATCAAATTGCGCATTGGCATTTTTGGGTGTTATTGTACAGCTCCCATATAGTATGTGCACCCGGAGACGTCTCCAAGGGTCACGATTGCGAGTACAATCATCCTCGGTATTTGAAACCCTCCGAATGCAGCCTATTGATCGCCGGCGCATTCCACACAGGATGGGATTTCCTCCAATCACAGCTTCCACATGGTTGACGCCAGGCCAGGCTTTACTAGACAAAATCTTAGACAATCTCCGAGGCTTTGTTATACTAGGAACGTCCAGAAGCTCGGAAAGACAAACTCTTCCTCAAAAATTCTCCTAACCTGCTCTAGCACGAATTTTTCCACTTTGCCAACATTCTTGAGAACCTGCTTGCCATTCTCTTTCCTGCCGATCTCGCTTTCTACCCTGATCTCCTGCAACAGCCCTCCTAGCCGTTTGTCCGTGCTGGCTCCGGTGGTCATTGTAACACTACCTCCCGGTTCATCGTTAGTGCCATCTTCGGCGCCAATTAGTGCCTCGGCATCCTCGGGACTGAGAAAGCAAAAGTGCGCTCGCTTCTTGATGCTGGCCAAGATGGCGACTCCATCGAAAGTGATGCCTGTGATCGACAACTTGAGGGGTATACCGACAAATGAGGGCATCGGATAATCGAGCAGAATCTCAGCAGTCAGAGTCATCCGGACGTCCCCAGCGTATTTCACCCTAGCCACGACTTGTAGATCAGATGGCTGAGCTGTCTCGAGGCGCAAGGGTGGATACGGAAGATTGTTAGAGGCCTTTTCCGCATTCCCGAAGGCTGAGGGCAATAAGTCCGGTGAGCTAGGGCTTAAAGGCGAGGCCAGGTCGCCCGGCGACTGCGCCGTATTGGCCGTAGAAGGTCGGGTAGGCGAGCCGGATGGAAATGCTCTATCTCCATCCAGAGTATCATGCTGAGAAGGGGCTAAGCCCGAGTGAATGAAGTGGGTGGGAAAATGCTGATTCCCAGAATTGTGCCATCCATTGGAGGAGAAGGGTGTGCCACTCGCCACTGCTGCAAGAGGGGTCTGCGTCCCTGAGATACCGCCGAGAGGGAGGTGAAAGTAGCCTAGATTGGATGTACCGCCCGGAATGCCAGGCGTTCCACTTCGTGGAAAAGGGCTTCCTAGTAGATCACCTGCGTTGGAGGAGGCTGCTCTGGCGGTGTCAATCGCTGTTGGGGCCTTGGATAGCTTCTGGTGTTGGATTGGAATAGTGGAGGGTGTAGTCGATGTACCCGTTCTAGCCTGGCTCTGTAGTATCCGATCCTGGAGCTGGTGGAGGTGAAGTTGGTCTAGATTGGACCGCCCAGCTGCTGGACTGACGGCCTTGGGGTCATTCTCCCCGCCACCACCACCATCATCATCCTCCTCGTCGTCTTCCTCGTAAAACTCAGGTAGTGGATCACAGATGTCCTTGATGTCAATCTCAGGGCAGTCTTTGCCGAATTCGAACGAATGGACGTTCACAGAACTGATAAATCTAGGAAGCGTAATTTGTTGAAACTTGTCATGGATAAATGCTCGAACTTTTTCGGCGAGCTCCTGTCCATCTGGGCCCGAGGTGACAGTTTCCCATCGAATGTCGACCGACATTGTCAGCCACAAAGCGGCACCAGAGAAGTAGCGGAGGTGTGGGGTCGAAAAGTAGGTCAATGGGTGCGCCTAGCAGGGTGCGCCTAGCATGTGCATTAGGGGCGGTTAGTTTTTCAAATGTTGGTGAAGTGTGTGTTGGAAAAGCAACGAATGGGGAGAGTGGCAATCGGCCCCAGCGTGCACAGGTACACCTGCTGCCGGTCTCGTGCGTTATAGCTGCATCGCATAGAGCTCTGAATGCGACAAATCGTGATGAAAAGCCCGCCTTCCAAAGCGATGGCCTAGCCGCATTTGGAATGTCCTTTGCCCCCCTTTGGCCCCCAAAACTTCCCAACTCAACGCTCACCTCCAATCAGCCTCGATATTGGCTCCTTTGGTCGCACGGCGACACCGAGCATGTCTGACTTGCGGTGGTGATGGAGATATCTGTGGTGGCTCGACGTGTTGGACAAAAGTTCTAAAGTATGCCGTTCGAAACGGCAGATGGAAGCATGCATGCGGCCACTCCGGGGCCTTGGCCCCCAACAGCGCTTATCGTTGTTGGCACGTTCCGGAGCATCTCCGGTGCAGATCATCCAACTGCCGCAGTACTTTACAGCGAAACAAAAAGAATGTGTACGTGTACCAAATCAAGTTATGTCGCAAGCACCGTAATGTGTCCTGTAAAACAGCTCCCAAGGTTTCCCCATTATCACTCCTGAATTCAAATTGTAGAGACGCTATGACATTGCCGTACAGTCACCACTCGGAAGCCAGCTTTGCTATGCTACCTGTTCCTTTTTGCCTATCAAACACAGAGCCATCCACGCAACCGTATTTCAAGTTCTCCCGTGCATCTCAGTTCCCGCAGCTGGTGAGAGATACACCGTTGCTCAGGTCAGGCGGGCGTTCGTTCAGCCATGTTGCCCTCTGGATCTAGCTTTGGTATTACGATGAGGCATGTACAAGGATAGAAATGGAACTTACCGATAGGCTCACTTTGATTTGGGCTTCGGCCTGCAACGTGAACACCTGCCACAGTCTCGGGGAAGGCGGTCCACCGGGAGATTTACTTCGCGGTAGGGGCATTTCGTGGCACCTTCGGGTCTAGTCTGCCATTTGGTACAATCTGCCCGTCTCTCTGCCGCGGGCTCCCCACAACGGTACTGGTAGTGCTGAATGGCGCACATGGGTTTTGCTGCCCAGCGCGTCGCGTTAGCCCCGACTTTAGTCATGTTCCATAGCCCATTTACCTTTGGCGTGGTGGCTTAAGAAAGCAGCGGCAGAAAATCGGATATGCGAGGCAAAAAGAACGTTAACCTAGGTTGCTTGTGAATTTGAAAGGGTGGTGGAAGGTACTTTTCAAGCTCAGAATTCCTCGAGGAAAACGGTGGCTCTTTATAGGAAGAGAAATCCCATCAGTCTGGTACCGAATGGATAGCAAGCTCGAGCTTGCTTTTCGCGGCTTCAATGTTACGAAGGTCAAGGCAAAGCAAGCATGCTTGTAGGCCCACAAGGACCATCTTGCTCTGCAAGCGGAGGGAACGCTGGTGCTGCACAGTCATGCAAAGGTCGTGCTAACGGGAAGGGAGGGAGGGATCGTGCCGCCGAACCCCATGTTGGGCTTGAAAAGCTGCATGATTGGTGGCTGGACTTTACCTGAAGATTCGTGGATACTTTGCGGCAGAATCTGTCATTTAGATACGCACGGACCTGTTGCACTTGCGAACGTTATGGCGGAAATCTCACATGACCAAAAAGAAACGCCGAACGGCCCCTGGCTTAGTTGCAGATCGTTCATGTGAGTACAGGGGCACACCACACAAAAGGCTTGCTACAGTCTCGCTTGGAAGAGAGGTGCGATAGACTCGATTGGCGTGGGATGGGCATGGGTCTGCTCGACAAAGGGGCCCAATGCGTTTGCGACACAGTTGATGGGCCATCCAGACAGAATCAGATCGAGTGACTGTGGTGCAGTCACGCCTGTGACGACTAGGCTGGGCTCTTGCGGACGGCTGTCCAAGAGGGACCCGAATAGCGTCTGCTCATTTGGAATTAATGTACAATGGGGGCCATGTGAGCTTAGATAGTAGGGTAAGAGACCGGACGCTTTATCCGGTTGGTGAACAGGACGCTGCATTAGACAATAGCGCCGAGTCAGTATGGGCCACACACCCGACTACGTGTTTCAACAGCGTTTGAAGAGGTAACAGCTTTACATGCCATTTCTGGCTGGTGACAGAGAAAAAGGGACGCTAACATAGCTGGCCGCGTACGCCGTGAAGAGGGGGAGTGCCACTGGCGAATGAGAACAGCACCAATCTATTCCGTGGTAGAATTGATCTCACATTAGTCTTAGAGCCAGAACATCTGCCAAGAAGTTCGGTCGTGGGACAAATATGGTCGGCTGTGCGGCCGCTGTGTGGAACGCCTGAAGGGGGATGATGTGACACGGCTGCAGGAAATCCTTGTACACGGTTGCTGACCTGCACACTCGAGCGGCAATGTTGGCACTAACACACCAACGTTAACCTATTTGACGACACGCTGATACTTCGACATGTTACCTGCTCCCCGCAAAAAGCCTGCGAACAGATCTCGACGAATTCTCTGAACTATTTGGCGAGGAAGAAGTCCCTTTCGCGCCCGGTAAGCGCTAAGCGGGACAGGTTTAGGCCCCCTTCCAGCAGCCCTACTTTTCCTCACTGTGTTCCTCTTTCAGACTCACACCTAGTAAAGAAGCAAGTTCTAGCTGACGAATATCTCGCGTCCATTATGCCTGATTGCAGCCTTTATTTCCTGCCCAGAGCGAAACAAGTGTATCTCAAGTTGCACATACCGTGGTCGCCCTGCTAGATCTTGCAGTGCGCAGCTTGCGGCTTGTGCACCGACCCGAGTGCTGTCGAACAAGGCGCAATTCCGTGCCTGATTTGTACGGTGCCTGCGTGCATGAAGGTTTTGCTTGAATGAGTGCACCATCCCGCCTCGAATGCCCGCTCATCAGCGACATAAGTTGCGTTGAAGGCATGAATGGGATAATTCGACCTTTTTGAAAGCATGCAGAGTTTCACAACGATATGTTCCGCGGTACGATGCGGCAGATCCTGAACCCCCTTCACGGCGCAATTGGCGACGGTATGGAGTGTCTGCATCGCCTTTCGGGGCATTGTCTGCTGCCACGTTTCAAAAGGGATCACGGGGGCCGAGGCTAACCTAACCTCACTGACGCTTTCCCGGCTTAACGCGGCTACATTCATCCCTCCCCAGCAACGTGGAAGCTTGCTTCACTCATCCTATCAAATGCACCCGAGTTGCCAGCCTTGGGTCATATTTAGCGGGTATCCGACTTTTCCGTCAAACTCTGACCATTTCTATTTCGTCCCACGAATGATTATGGTAGAGCACCCCACGAGAGCTCACCAAGTCTGGCTGTCCGTCCAAGTCCCGCCATGGACGCCGACCTCGTAAGTGTATATGGTGAGGCGCATTTCTTTTCAATCTGTATGGCTTCGATCACATCCTAGAATTGCTTATTGACGTACAATCTCGCGCCGTTGTTTTACTCATCACGTGTTACAAATCAAATTGCCCACCGGCACATTCGCGTTTTCAGCGACCCAACTAGCCGCTGAACGAGCCGAGCTACAAATACGTCTCACCGCTCCTCCTGTCCGATTCAAATTCAGCACTCTACTCTGCCAGCCTCCGAATTAATCTGTGAGCAACAATAAGTGGAAGAGCCCAATCACCAGACATCCATCCCAACCAGTCCAAACACCTCCCAACCCACAATGTCCACCCAGCCAACCCACCGCTTCCTCCCCCTCCTCCCTTGCGAACACGCAACTTGGTCCGCCTCCACCGTTGCTCCCGACACGATCCCCGACAACTTAGACGCCTCCGCAGCCGCCGACGACATCCAAGTCCTGCAAAAGACCCGCCGCTCTAGCTCCTCTACCACCACCACCTCCTCCTCCTCCGCAACCAGCGACAAAGCTGTCATGCCTGCTGAGGCGATCTTGGCAGCGAAGCGCACGAGCACCTTCTTGAGCAATTGATCGCCTTGACGGAGCGCTGCCCCAAGTCTGAGTTGTAACAATATGAATAACAGGCCTGCGTCTACGGAGGACAAGAGGTGGCAAAGGGTGACGAGTTAACGACAAGACGACTTTCATTAATCCCAAATTCCGAGTTTCCCTTGCATCGGCGCTATCTACTTGGAGACATTACCGCTCGAGGGAGCATGCCCCGACTGAACCAGCAAAATCAAAGCATAATCTGTCCGTTTTTCCTATCATTACTAGCATTTCCAGATGGGGCTCTTTTTTTGGTCTGATTTAAGCAAAAATATCTCATGTAGCGCATAGTTTCCTATATCTGAATCAATACATCATGTAACAATTATATCTTCCTCCCTTTACACACTTCCTTTCCCCAGCGCCCATGGGTGGGTAGCTAAGCCTCACCGTCCCCGAAATAATGGCCCGAGATCAAGCGCTCTAACTTCCCTACGTCACGATCAACTAACCCCACCCTTAAGATGTGCTTGCCTCGCTTACGTGCAATGCATGTATATTTGCTTCTGTCAAAAGATCCCGCGCTATAATAGGGCAACCCGCAAAAGAAAGCTAAGAAATTCCGGGGCGTTGCCTTGACTACTAACTTAGCGTCATCAAATTCCATTTTGGAACCCCCGTCCAGTAATCTCTCTGCGATCAGGTTATCTTTTCGTTCCGGCATGGTTTCCCGCCGGACTTGACGAAATGCCTCCCAATGCCAAGGGTTGAAGCCCTGAACCAAAGCCCCCCTCTCACTGTTCACGTGGTATCCCCATACCCTACTCCAGCTGGATGAGCTGAACTTGGGCAATATAGCCAGCTAGGGGGTTAGGGGACTCGATCAATATTCACGCAATACGAACGCTATCACCACAAAGCACACCCCATCTAGCCCCGTATTTTCCCCTTGGCAGTTCAAAATTCATCGCCGATCAGTCAATTTTATTTACCCTTCAACAAAACCTCACAGAGTGCCAATACCCAATCGCTCATGCCGCTGACATGATCTCGCACAAACGCCCCCAACACTCCAACACCGCACACTCTCACCATTTGACACATGGCGTAGTACGGACTCAATCAACCCTTTTCTTCTTTTCTTCCTATACCCATACACTCTCCCCACAACTCGTAACATCAAACTCACATCCCAGCCCACTCTCCTTCTCCCTCGCTCTCAATTGCCCTAATATAATGTCCCCCTGACTTGGACCATCACTCAACGTATCCTTGATATGGATGATATGCACTGTCAATCCTTTCAGCGCATCCCCCATATGTTTGACATCACTCTTCCCTCCTCCTCCTCCTCCTTTCTCCGGCGGCGCAATGTGCAAAGCCCCCTTCCCATCAACCGCCAGATTTGTCTGTCTTCCTACGTGCTGGCTCTGCTGTTGTAATTGCAGGTGTGGCGGCTGATGATGTGATCGGACTAGAGGCGGCGACATCGGACCCTTGTCGCGGTTCGGCGATTCCTCTGAAACATATCCATCAGCCTCAGTCTCGCTCAGGCGGAGCGGCGAATGTGCTCTTCCAATCGGGGGTCCACTGTGCCCAGTCTTTCGCCGTGTATTCGATGCACTGCGCCCTCCGCGGACCGTCTCTGGCGAAGGTTGTGGAATTTGGGTAGGGCTACCATTTCCAAGAGCCTCCAAAACACGCTTCCTTTTCTTCTTCAATGCGGTAGGAGATGGAGGCTCCTGCAAATCCATAGTGCTCCATTTCGGTTCAACTTCCTTCGTCTCTTCGATTTGATACATCTTCTCGTATTTCCGTATAGCCTGGACTCTCTCGGCGAAGAAGGTCAACTCAACAACCAGATGCCGTGGACACAGATGTCCATAGAGATCTGTGTCTCTGACACTGTCGTCGAAACTGCACTCGATGAATATTGCCTTGAGAGACCCGTTCACGAATTTCGGCGCAGCGTCATCCCAGACTATATGATTTCGAGGGAGCATTGACACGCTGTCAGGTTCAATGTCGCCAAAGACAATAATTTCCTGCCCAGTGACATCGTTGCGGATGAAGAACGCAGAACTATCCACTGGAAGGTATAGATTGCTGTCAACTGCAGAATGTGGCGCCCCTGGGGTGCCTGGAGCCTGTGGATGCATGTGATTTGCCATTAATGGATCGCGGTTGAGCTGCAAAGGAGGAGCATGACCATATCCATCGGATATACGAGACATTCTTCGGCCAGGGAAAGTGTAACCATCACCAAGGCTCATACCGTTGTGATCTTGGAAGTAACTACCGGAAGAATCGCCTCGTGAGTGTGAGAAGCTCTGAGGTTGCCGCCGACACCTTCCATGTGACACGGCCCAACATTTTGTAGCTAGACCGTCGCACACATTGACGTAGCCTCGAGCCTCACCGTAGCCGAGTCGTGGATTCCCGCCCTCGATCAAGCGTCGGTAAGTCACAAAGCCTACTCCATGTGCCTCATCCGATAGGTTAGGCCAGATGGAGTCATTAAAGATGTGAGTCTTGATCGCCTCAATACACTGAGGCAGCGCGACGATAGCCTTTGCTTCCCGTCCGTATTCAAGAGCAGGAGTATTGATGCCCATGGCGGAGATGTGGTCCAGATGCGGATGAGTGATCAGAAAACTATGTAGAAGCTCCCGAAGGACAAAGAGGCCATTTGCTTTGGCTGAGATATGAGGAAAGCGCACTCCGGCGAATGGGCCTTGTGATAAAATAGTTTCGTGACCTTTCGGTGGAAGTTTCTCGCTGTTCATGGGCATATCTGGTTCCAGGATCCGTATAATGCTCGCAAGGTGAGCACCAGCGTCGACTGCAATCACAGAACCTTTGCGCCATTCCGATTGAGGTGACCTGACTAGGAGGCCTGTGATTGTGTCCTCTCGGGGTCCGCCAGAGCATCCCTGTTTGTCAGACAATCAGCATTGTCTATGCGAGAACCCATTCCGAGACAGACAAGACAAAGGCTATGTGATGGGGCCCCACGTCGCGCAACAGAGGAGGCAGAATCTACTCCAGGGTGTAATGGGTTTGCACGCCTATAGTGGCCCAGATCTTGCCTTCCACTGTGCTATATGGCCAGTGGCTTGAGAAACTCACCAACACTATCACCTGGAACGATGCATCTTTCTTCGAGCCATATTCTCGGCACTTCAGCGGAAGCTCTTCTCGCATCGGGCCGTTGTACCCTCCCCTTGTGCGTCTATAACGAAAGCATCTGCAACCAGCCACCCTGCTTCACTTGTCTTGAAGCAAGCGTATTTTCCCCCGTCTTTTATTCCTTTTCGGACACTGAAAACTGAGTGTAGAGAGGCGGCGGCCAAATGACGCAAGTGGACTGGGAGCTTTGCTGCAGCTATCCGTTCGTTGTGGAGGAGACGGGTTCGAACGGGTCGGGGGGGCGGAGCCTCTCTAAGGCGTCCAGACTCGACTGTGCAATGGCCAAATGTTGAGGAAGAGAGCACAGGCTGTCACCATGATTAGCCTGGAGCAATTTGCTGAACTTCATAGTGTTTGGATTTGTAAAAGAAGTGCAAAGCCCCAAGAGAAGCCTAGTTAGGACAAGAGTGTGAGGATAGCCAACCTTTATGGCGGTTTTCGCTTGCTTGATTGCACAATTGTTTCAGATGTAGCAGGCTGGTGAACTGGGAGGGAGCTATGGTTCCGGTAAACTACGATATGCCCCTCGAGCTCGATAGCTCTCGCCCTCGGAGCTGAAGTTCTAGTTCTAGATTTTGCGGGAAAATCACCCCTGCATGCCTAACGGCCTCTAGAAAACTGGGGCAGTAGCGGCCGACAAGCTTGGCAAAAAATACATCATGCTCAGGAACGGGGGCACGTGGGCAATGGCTTGGAAAGGAACATATCAACCAGATGTTCATTTGTACAACCATCTCATCTCTCTAGTCTGTGCTAGAGATATATTTGGCAATACCATCAGCAACTTCTTTGTAAACTCTCATAACAGCCCAGGCCCTTTTTGATCAGAAACGCCGTGCGATGAACGCTGTCAGTTGCGAGAAACATAAATACGTTCTGCCCATTTCAGGGCTAAACGAGCGTTAAAATTTTCATTATTGTTCATGGGTATCACTTTGCGAATCTGCAGGGCGGTCATTGCCAACAGCGGCATCATAAGTAGGAATCGGAGGCTGAGAAGTTGCGCGCGACCGAATGAAAGGCGCATCTTCGTCGTTCGAGCTGCTCCTTCGACTTCCTTCGGGACTTGTATATTCTGGAGGCGGAGGGGCTTGCTGCCCTTCAGAGGTGTCCACAGAAAGGCTTTGTTGTTCCAAGCTTTCAGCGGTCGTGATCCCGCTGGCTCCCTCTCCGGCATTTTCTTGCGACGAGACATGTGCCAACTGCGCCAAAGAGATATCCGTCGGCGACCTTAGCGGACCTGGACTTGAGGAAGGGTAGAGTCCCATTCGCGCGATACCACTCCGGGTTCGAGAATGGCCTTGCTCGCGCGGCGTGTTTCCTCCCTCTCGTCCGGTCTCGAGTAGGATACTGCCTTGCTCGCTTCCGTATGGCGGAGGCGGAGCAAGGCTCCCCGTCATGGGTGCAAGGCCCCATTTCTTCACATTTGCTTCAATAAACACGAACCCCATCTGTCCAAAGTTGACATGGACAGTGCACGGCCCGTTGGCACCGACTGTGGGAAAGAAGTTCTGTGTTTTCAATCCATGAGCGATGTCATCGAGCTTCTTGCCGTTGCGTGTGAAGAAGATTGTCCCACTTCGAGGTCGGTATCCGACACCGATAACATCACCTTGTACGTATTGAGGACCGTAGGCGGTTGGCGCGAAAGGTTGATTGAAGCGTCGATGACCTGATGAAAGGTAGGCAACGGATGATTTATGGTACCCTAGAAGAAGTCAGCTTGTCCTGCTGCTGTGAACGTAAGCTATCTGCATACCTGGTAACCTGAAGAGTGGGTAAGGCTTTGTTGTCATCCCGATGCTGATCCAACTCGTTTCAGGTTTATCATAGATCTTTGCCTCCCAATAATAGACCTCGTTCTGTTTCGGGACTGGTAGATTGCTCTGGACGCTGCACTCGGAGTCGAAGAATTCAATCTCTGTCCGTGCTTCCACAAAGCAGTTGGCGATTTCCAGTTCGGGCTCGAATTCCCATGCTGACACGCCCTTTTCTTGTATCGCAAGGAATTGTGACAACGAAATATCGGTCTGCGCTGTTTCTGGAGGATTCGCCTGGACAAATGCTGTAAACGTTCGATTAGCATGTGTACCATGTAATCTTGTGGAACAGGTCGCGACTAACCTTTAGCTCTCAGATATTCAGCTCTCTGCAGTTCATCCATTGTCTCCAAGGCCTCCGCCTCTTCTTTTGCAAAGGCTTGTTCGTCATCATATTCGCCAGGTCTTCCAATGCGATCAAGAATGATCCTGCCACGATTGGTGTACTTGAAGAAGAAGAAAACTGCAAGGACTAGCACCGCGACGCCTGCGGAGCCAAAGGCCGACAACACACCAATCAATATTCCACGACCAGTCGAGCCAGCATCGTTGATATTGATGAAGATAGATGCCGGGATGCCATCACTGCCTTGCGAGAGTGAATGTTCCCAGCTGCCCGCATCCGGCAATGTTGACGTAGGAAGAGCCGAAGGCGGAGGCGGAAGTGTAGCTGGTGATGCGGTCGCCATCAAAGTGGGTACAGGCTCGACATAATACCGTCGCGCAGCATGCATCCACATTGCTTGTAGAGTCACTGTTACTTTGGAGTGAGTTTGTGATGAATTCGCAGCAGGCCAAACCGGCGAGCCGGTCGCAGTGGAATCACCACCGTTGGTGGGTGGTAGGATCGATGAGCATCAAGGATGCGCTAAGGCCTAGAACAGCGACCGCAGAGGTTCTTTAGAGAAGATGATATCGCCAAATCGCATTGACGGGCTATTTCTGCAGGAGCAGAAGGTGTATAGCAGGTTGAACAGTTGATTATGCATCGCTTGAAGGTTACGAGTAGGCATGATGCATTGCCAAGACATTTGCCACTCGGGGCTCGCACCAAACAAAAGGTCTCGCCGAAAGTTGGTCGAGATTTCGAGTTATGGGATGATTCAAAAGTAGGATGTCCCTAGGAGATTTTTTCTGTACAGAGTAGAATGGAGATTACTGTTTGAGCGTTCGGAGCAAATAGTCGCCTTTGTATCATTAAAATCCCAACTGCTTAATCGTTCAATCATTATACCGTACGAGCTCAAGACCTTCTTGAGCAGATGTCATCCACGAGCCAATGCCTATCTATACCAACAACCCGCCATATTCCACTAGTACAAAGGCCTTTGGGCTCCAGCATGCCTTCGTTGCTGGGCTTCTTGGGCATTCTAACGGAAGAAATAGAGCTGGAATACGATGGCCGGCAAAGCCGGTGGAATTCGAAGTACACGAACACTCCATTCGGAGGTCGCTGCCTTTTCGACGGCATGCCCACTAAAGTTCCTTCTTCAAGGACACTCGACTTGAAGAACGCTGCCTTTTCGATGGCATGGCCACTAAAGTTCTTTCTTCAGAAAATGCTCGGGTTTGTGCGTTGTCTCATAATCCACATGCACGTACGCCCGCTCAACGTCAGGCAAGTCCTCCAGTTTCATCTGTAGTTCCTCCGCGACGTCATGCGTTGCCTTTAGACTTTCTTCTGGTGCCATAACAACATCAACTTCGACCACTAGCCTTGGACCTGAGTGCCATGCTCGTACTGTATCAATAGCCTTGATCAAGGGGTTGTGCGTCATTGAAATGTAAGTGATCAGCTGCTGCATCTCCGTATCTGCCGTGACGCCGATCAATAGCTGAAACTCCGAGTATGACGTCCTCAGCCAGAGCGTGGCTATCAAACAAGAGAGGACAATGGCACCCATCGGGTCGATCCACCACTTCAGTTTGCTGCCTCCGACACTGGTCAAGATACCGAACCCGTTGATGAAAAGGTCGTTTCGATGATCTTCCCAAAGGATCCGAATCTGGCTGTATTGATTCCGTAGCGCCCAACAGTACAAAAACAAGGTCAACTTCGTGCAGAATGCAACCGCCACCGCAATCACAGATGCAAGATGAAATTTGGTTGTACCAGCTTCGTGAACACTGGCTAGTTCTCGTATCGAGAAAGCAATCAAGATAAACGAGACGGCCGTCATCAAGAAGCAGAAGACAATGTTGCCAGCTGTCTCGATGCGGGCTTTTCCTGCTGGGTATTTTCTTGCGTCGACCTTGGCAACCGCATTGTTACTCAGTATTAACGTAACGTTCGACATGGGGTCGAATATTGCATCAGCCATAGTTGTGAAGAGAGAGAGAGAGCCGGATGATATGGCGCCGTAGAGTTGGAGAATAGCGAGGACGACATTGGCAACGAAGGAGCCGTAGACAGCAATCTTGAATTTGAGCTGGTTTGTGACATTGTACTCTCTCGCTTGACGGACGTGCTCGTTGACAGGCTTGAGCAGGCGCTCAATGTTGGCGTTCTGTGATTCGTAGAAGCCGGTCAACTTTGAAGGAGACTTTTTCCCGACCAAAACGAGTGGGTTGAAGGTGTCGCGCTTCCGAGTAGTATTGGCGGTGATAAGGTTGATCTCTGATGGGGACTTGATGCGAGAGGACAGCTGGTAAGGGTCGTTCTCCCTAGTGTAGACCGGAGAGCGTTGGATCTCAGTGTCGAATGAAGACATCGTTCGCTGTCGGCTGATCATATCTTCTGCGGCCACGGCGGACGAGGTTGCTGTCTCATGTGGCAGATGTATCTCGCGGACGGGAGAACGGGCATGGTCACGAGAAGGGTGTTTATGGAAGGGTGAATTGTTGAGCGAAATGGAATGGTCGGGGGTTAGATGAGTGCTCATGGTGAATAACACATTTGGCTCTCAAGGCGGGGGTGGACAGAATGCGGATTGATGAAGGTCTAGGTCATCCTCACCCCACCAGCAGTGATGATAAAGCCTGGAAGGTGGTATAGGGTGGTCAAGAGCGATGACGAGGCAAAAGCAAGCCTTGCACGCACCAGACATGGTGGCTGCGGTTGGTGCGAAGCTATCCGCCAAGTCGCTCTCGTGCCCCCATTATTGCTCGTTTGAAGCTCGAGAAGGCCAATCGGGTTAATCTTATCGCTTGGCATCAAGGTGGGCCCTTGAAAGATGCTGCAGAAAACTTGAAACTAGTTTGGTGTCTTTCTGTCTCGTCGCAGGCCAAGATGAATGAAGGCCACCTACACTAAGCTTCCATGTTGAGCAAGCCTCTTTCCTCTCTTCAGGTTTCTCCTCTCATCCCTCTTGGCTGTAACATAGAGCTATCAGCTAGAGAGAAGGCCGTACAAAGAATGTCATTATGCCTTCCACGCTAGACATAGCATTGGTGAATACAACGGCAAGCGATATCTATGCTACCATCACCGGCTTGGATCTCGACAATAACAATGCCTGGTTCGTCCTTAAGTCTGATGGCCGCACTGCATACCATCCTACATCACCCAGCAACATAGGCACGCCGCTGGCCGAGGACTGCGCCATCAAGCTCGGAGAACAGGGCGCAACTCGCATAGTGACAATTCCTCACATTGCAGGAGGTCGAATTTACTTCTCAATCGACAAGCCGCTGACTTTCTTCCTTAACCCAGGACCAGCGTTGGTCGAGCCTTCGGTCACCAATCCCTCCGATCCCAACATCAATATTCGCTGGGGCTTCTGCGAGTTCACCTTCAACGCGGCACAACTGTACGCTAATATCAGCTACGTCGACTTCGTTGGCGTCCCAGTCGCTATTGCACTGACAAATGAGGCCGGTAACACGAAAAAGGTCGCTGGCATGCCGGCCAACGGCCTCGAGATTGTCTCCGCGGGCTTGGAATCCCAGAGTTCCGCTGACGGACTAGGGTGGAAGGAGCTGATCGTCAAGGACGCTGAGGGCCGCCCACTTCGGGCGCTTAGCCCCAACCAAGGATGCGTCATGAATCCCAACCTGTTCGCAAACTACTACGAACCATATGTAGATGAGGTTTGGTCGCGCTTCCAATCAATGCCCATGACGATTGATACCCAAGCTGCCGGGGTGGTACGGGGCAAAGTTGACGGCGACCAGCTGACATTTGAAGACCAATGCTTCAACAAGCCATCCACAAGGGATATCTTCAATGCCAGCTCAGGCCCCTTCCAGACCGGGCCGGATGCGAAAAGAAACGCAATTATCCCCAGACTTAATGCAGAGTTTCACCGGTCTACATACTTGAACGGAGACACGTTTCCCGCACATCCTAATCAGTACTATAAGCACAATATTACGAATCACTATGCCCGCATTGTTCATGCTGCAAACATCGATGGGCGTGGCTACGCTCATCCATACGACGATGCTACGCCGTCTGGTGTGTCAGACCAGTCGGGCTTTGTAAATGATCCTAACCCGAAATTGCTCACGGTTGTCATTGGTGGTGGTGGAGGTGGCGGACAGTAAATGTGGGAATGGTGTGGAGTGATAGGTATACCAAAAGGCTGGTCGTTCAATTGGGAAAGCATGATAACTAGGGAAAGGGAAAACTTAGAGACGCGTTGTGTAGAAAGCTTGTTTGTTGTCTATGTACTATCTATGGCCTTCTGCCTGTAATAGATGCTAACAGATAGTTTCTCTGCCAGTAAGGGGCTGATGACCAACTGGTCCCACCATAATTGGCAAACGGTTGCGCAAGAAATCTGGGGAATACCAGACCCTCTGAGGGCAGATTTTACAGAATTTGGCATCAAGTTTTTGTTCGCATTTTGAACCCGGCGGCGTTCTTCCCACGTACGTTGAAAGTAGGCCTAAGCCCAGGCCTGTTCGAGCAATCTACTCATATCCCAGGAGGCTACACCTTGGAGTTGGCTCATTTCCACCGAACAGGTTTAACGATGTTGATCAACTGTTTTGGTAGGCTAGGCGGAGAACAAGAGCATTCTTGCCGTATCGTGACCAGTAGCAACAAAAAGTAGCACATCAGAATGTCTTTGGAAGGTGATCATTAGACCTAATCTCCACTCGAATCATCTCAGGACACAAAGCTATCCCTTGGACGCAATCGCTCTTCTATGCGAAACGTGGAGTCTGCAGTCACGCAGATTGTCGCCCCTGCACAATAGCAGCAGCTGAAGCTGGACCAGACGCCTTCGAGCTGAAGTAGATGCACTTGACAGGCAAGCATACCAGAACCCGTCATCCACCTCTCTTTTATGCCGCAGTAATTGCCCTCCTCAAGCGGGCCCCCCTCTGTCTGGTGTTCAGCCTGCCTTCCTTTTTGCCGACTAGCGCCTCGTCACTCTTCTGCACAACCTCCTCACCTTCCGTCAAGATCATCTCGATGTGGCATGGGTTGCTCATATATGGATTAATTCTGCCGTGAGCTCGGTATGTTCGACGTCTCTGTTTTGGTGCTTGGTTAACTTGAATGTGTTTGACAATCAAGTTTCCGGTGTCAAGGCCTTTAACATCGGCATTGGCTTCGGCGTTCTTGAGGAGCCCAAGGAGGAATTCGGCGGATTTGACTGGATGGCGGGCACGGGATACACCGAACTGTTTGCCTATCGCAAAGAGAAGGTCAGCAATTTGACGTGGGAATGGTACTCGCTGCAGTGTCTTTCTGATTTGATGTAGAAACGGGAAGGTCCAATTTAGTCTCAGAGATCGCAAGCATGAGGCGCTTAAGTGTATCTCATTTGATGCAGTGACCTAGATCACACTCGCCATCCGTATTTGAGACTTCTTACCTTGTGCACTGCGGCCTGTGCCTCCAGCATACCGTCTCATCGGAACAGCCTCCTTTTGTTCTGACACATTCTCCAGGTACTTGACTGCTCGTTGTAGTTTCCAACCATTGATGGCTTGCGCCGTCTCGCGAGTGTTTTTGAAGCTGACTCGTAGGTATGACCCTCTGGCTCGAGCAGATTTCGCAGGCGGGATCGCCTGAGCTGCGTAACGGACCTGATTGAGAATAAAGGTCAGTGGCTAGAAATAAGACGTTTGGGATGAACGCCATAGATGCGCTAGGACGTTCTGTTCACCTACCATCTTGACGAGTAACTAAAAGGGACGTTCCTCGATTGTTGTTCAAATTGCAGTCTTGAATTAGTTCGGCTCAAATTCATCGTGCGCGCCAAGGCAACTGGCTACATTCGGCTTAGTGAGATTTTCAAGGCTGAAATGATCTGGATAAAGTCATGTCCTCGATTTCATTACAAGAAATATTCACAAACTAGGTTCTATAGAACTCCTCGCTGGGAAGCGAGCATTCGACTGGCTAAAGCTGCAGACCACGCCGCCAAACAAAGCGCCCTAAATCACTCACTACCCACAATACGATCTAAATTTTCTGTCTCATCTTTCCCTTCTGCTCTGGAATTGGCGTCAGCAACTCTCCCTTGTCAACAGCGCTTTCTAAGTTGTGCAGTACTAGCAGTTCCATATCTTTCTGTGTCTCCCAAGTGTTTGTGCCGATGTGCGGCAACAGCACCGCCTTGTTGTTCTTCAGCAACCCTTCCTCAACCTGTGGCTCATTCTCAAATACATCTAGACCAGCCGACGCAACCTTGCCTGATTCCAGAGCTTTAACTAGGTCTTTCTCATTGATCAAAGCGCCTCTAGCTGTGTTAACCAAGACCACGCCGTCTTTCATTTTCGCAAATTCCGGCGCAGAAATGATGTGGCGAGTTTTGGCGTTGAGGGAAAGGTTGAGGCTGAGAACGTCAGATTGAGTTAACAGGTCGTCGAATGAAAGGTATGTGGCGTCCCCTTCAAGCTCTTTTGGCAATCGAGAGCGGTTGTGGTATGCAATTTTCATGCCGAAGGCGCGAGCTCGATGGGCCATTGCCTGCCGAATGTTAGATGAAGGAGCAAGTGGGGTATGAATCACTAACTCTGCCAATGCCGCCCATGCCCAATATTCCCAATGTCTTACCCTTAGGATCATGGCCTATAGGCGTCTTGCCTCGCCACTTGCCGTCTCGAATCGCCATGATAGGTATGGTCGCTTGTCTTAAGGCGCCAAGCATAAGGAAGATACCAACATCGGCTGTTGCATCGTCCACAGCGATGGGTGTGCTTGACATGAGGATGCCTGTGATCGGTCAGTTAACGAACAATGGAGAAATGTGCCAGTGTCTGGTGACGAGCCTTTCCGGGTCAGGGCATTGACATCGACGTTGTCGTATCCAGCGCCATTGTGGCAGACAAATTTGAGTGACTTTGGGAGGAGGGCTATCAGTTCCTCATCAAAAGGCCCTGTTTCCTGTACACAATATCTCAGCAGTCTTCCGCCAGCGCCTCAATCGCTGACGTACTGATGTGGAGTTGTTCGACCGGTAGAGTGCCACGACATCGTCGTATTCTCCGTTTCGTAGTCTCTGCAGGAAGTCTTTCCTGCTGCCACTTTCGTATTCCTGACGTCCAGTCAGCTCCGGTATCTGAACAGCACACACCTTCAATACACACTTTCAAAGTATACTTTGAGGAATATTCTCTCCATTCTTTGTTAGTGTGGGTCAGCCCACCGATCAGTAAAACTGTCTTCTTCGACATGGCGGTCATGTTGGTAACTGAAGCACGTCCTGGTATTATCTTGAGAGAAGTGATGCTGGCCGGCTGTAAAAAGCAGCTCACGTGGAACCATCTGGCCTTTTAGTCTGCTTCCTGCACGACATGGCCGTTTCAAGAATGCGGCCGGCCATATGCCGATCAACCGTGGATTGCGCCCATATTGGCGTCACTTTCAAGGTGTCCTTGTGGGGGTGGGGCTGCTGACGGCAATTGAATCAAATGCCGCGGAATCTCCCCCACTCTCTTCGTCATAAGCTTTGCTTGAACGGAGAAACATAACGGATTTGGCGCGCCGACACTTGCCTGCAATGCGAGTTGCAGAGATTTTGGAGGAGGCGTGGGCTACGAGGACCCTTCCATCCCGCGCGCTGGTAAATGCTTCGGCTAGAACAAAATTTCTCGACTCCAACCCAGCGAAGTCGAAGACATGCCGAGGAACAAACTGACCTCATCTTCATACAGCATTTTTATACGGAGATCAACATCAACAGCTAAAGCTAGGACATGGCGGCAACATTGAGGAACGAAGCTCTCGTCCTACACGGGGCGAAGGATCTTAGACTTGTACGCGATTATTAGTCCCTCGAGGCTCTGCTCGCACGTTGGAGATATGGCCTCATCATCTACATCGGGCCCCGGGCCATCCTGGACTCCTGCTCACATAATCACTTAGGAAAGCCGTGAGATCCCTTCACCTCATCCACACGAAGTGCAAGTTTCAATCAAGGCTACCGGTCTTTGCGGCTCCGACCTACATTACTATAATCACGGCCGCAACGGCAATTTTGTTCTCCAATCCCCGCTAGTCCTTGGCCATGAATCTGCCGGCGTTGTCACTGCTGTGCCGTCTCAGTCCACGCCTGTTAAGCATCCAGTCTTGAACGTTGGCGACCGAGTAGCTCTTGAAGTCGGCCTTCCATGTCGATCATGTCAGCTATGCGTGACAGGCCGCTACAACCTCTGCTCTAAATTAAGCTTCAGATCATCAGCAAAGACCTTCCCACATGCCGACGGTACGCTCCAGACTTCAATCACGCACCCAACAGACATGTGTCACAAGCTGCCCGAGAATGTGACGTTTGAGCAGGGAGCCCTGGTGGAGCCTCTCGCCGTATCACTGCATGCTATCAGCCGAAGTCAGAACGCTGGCTCTGGGGCGGGTTCACCTCTCACTGGATCGAATGCGTTAGTGCTTGGGGCAGGTGCTGTTGGAATGCTTACAGCCGCAGCTTTGTCAGTGTCCGGTGTCGCGCAGATCGTGATTGCCGACATCGACGCTGCGAGGTTGAACATTGCTGCAGGGCTTGGTAATGGTCGCTTCAATCTGAAAACCTATCTGTTGCCCAGGAAAGCTCCCGCGGCAAGTATCGAAGGCGCTTTGAATGATGCTTCAGAGCTTGCTGGTGCAGTGTGCAAAGAGGCCGGCTTACCTGATGGGTTTGACCGCGTCTTCGAATGCACAGGGATTCCGTCGTGCGTACAGCTCGGTATCTACGCCTCGACGGCCGGGGGGAAGCTCATCCTAGTTGGTATGGGCACGCCTGTGCAGACGCTGCCATTAGGCGCAGCGGCATTGAGGGAAGTTGACATTATTGGTGTTTTCAGATATGCGAATTGCTACCCCGCCGCGATAGCATTGTTTGCCAGCGGCAAGCTTGACGGGATAGCGGAAGGGCTTGTAACGCATAGGGTAAGGTTAGCGGATGGTGAGAAAGCGTTCAGGCTGGCTGCCAACGCGCCAAAGGAGGGTGAAGATGAAGGTCGAGTTGTAGTCAAAGTGGTTGTGACTTTGTAGTGCTATACTCAGTACTCAAATTGCATTATCTATTCTTCTCAAGGAGCCAACACTGAACATCCTAGAAGAAAGTTGATCCGATCATCAAATATTTAGGGTAGACAGAATTTTGAATTGCTGATTGACACTGTTACTCCCTGACTTAGGAGTCGTTATTGATGCTCGTCGGGTCTAATTGGTGGTGCGACTGTCCGGGGTTTTCACTTCGAAGCATAAATTGGAGGGGCATTTGGGAAGAATGTAGCAGGGCCAGCCGTGTCCTTGACGACTATATGAGATATTATTGCATTCATAAACGACCTCAATAGGACTACCTGGATATGCCACGTCTACTGCATTCTACAGTACAAGGTCACGCGTGTTGGCATCACTTCCAGGTGATGCACTAGTTTTTGGCCGAATCACCGGCGTCGAGGGGGCGATGGTCGAAGTTGGAAGTCCCAGTTGTAGTGGCTACCAGTCGGGTGTCGCATGCCATATTCGGCCAGTTGTGCGCTTTCAAGCTCCGCCAAAGGTTACAACCTTCTTTTGTAGCTCGTCAATCTCAGCCAAGTACCGAGAATGGGTGTGCTCCGGATTTAGGTCAAACCTTTCGCGGAAACCGAATTTCATTTTTGCATCAGGTCCAACCTCTTCCTGTGTTGCATGAACTTCCAGATCGATGGAAAAATCAAAGCTGCGAGTCGCCACAGGTGTTGACCTCAGGATAGATCTAGAAGTGCCACAAACCGTATATGTGTGCAAAGGCTGAAGCGTAAGAAGCGGCGTTTGTAGGCGCCAATCAAATCTAAGAATGCTCTTCGCTAAGCAACCCCTGAAACGCGCTGGCCGCACCCTGAGAAGCTGGGCTACCGCTCGTCACCTTCCACCCTCCCCTATCCTGAATCTGCCTCTTCCACCACCCTGAAAATCATTCTATAGGCCAGCAATCGTCCTCCTATCTCTCTACACAGGCGACATCCTTGCTCGCAGTAGCTTAGTTCAGGGACGATATTCTCGCAAAGCGCGAATCATCGCTACCGAACGATAGCGCCGCCAGCCCCTGCATTGCTTGCACAAACTCTGTTCATCGCGAAAGCGCTTTCAAAGGTATTTCCATGCAGGCGAAGCTTGTCGAGGCTTGTCTGGTGAGCCCCCCTTTTATCGATAGGGACGGATCGTGGACATGCAAGTGGGGGTGTTTTCGTGCTTGGCGCCCGCGAAAGTGCTTGATTTGAAACATCACCCCTGCAGGAAACAGTCCCGCTGGACTGATCAAGCGGTGTTCCAGGGTGCTCCATTGGTTCCGCTTAACCTGTACGATATCGAGATTCCCCAGATCTCATGACGGTGCCCTCCTATCCTTGTTCTATGGTGACCATGATGGGAATGTCGTACCTCCGGCTCTGCAAGCCGTTTCACAGCTGTAAAAAGGGTGACAGCTTCGGAAATTCAGTGCGTCCCGGTGGTTTGACGATGTAGATCACTTGATAATGACTTCTTCTGTCTCCACAGCTCATTACTCTTCACCAACACACTCATTTCTACCGTCGGTGGCCGTCGTCGCGTTGATCGCCGAGATCATTATTCTTCCGTTGTATTGTTCATTGCAATGCGCTCTCAACGCATTGCCTAGCCACTCATTGTCTCCGCGTTAGACATTGTTCGCACCACAATCATTGCCCCGCGGGTGAAGTGATTCCTTTGTTGGTCGGCCACTCATTGCAGTATCTTGAGGATACTTTCCACTTCTCTCGCTTTCAAGGCATTTCAAATCCGTTCAAACAGCAATCTCTGTACCAACCGATCACATCATTCCAAATTTCAAATACCTCGCCACAGTTTCGCAGGCCGAAACAGCAACGTTCATCAAGGAAACTATACCACACTCCAGCTATTAACCCCTCGGGCTTCATTAAAATGACTCCGACTTCGAATCTCAACATGTTCGTCTATATGCTCCTTGGTCTTACAACCTTCGCCAGCGCTCATACATGGATCGAGCAACTGACCGTCATCGCGCCCAACGGCACATTCGTCGGCGAGCCAGGATTTGCTCGTGGAAATGTTCTCCGGACCAGCCCCAGCTTCAGCGATACTGCTATGACCAACCTCATACCACCAAATGGCAGATCCACAGGCAATGAAATCCTAAGCACCGACCCCATGTGCATGCCTTCTCAGCAGTCACAGACCCAGACCGCTGGCAGCCCTCGACTGCAGGCAGCCGCCGGCAGTGCCATTGCTCTTCGATATCAGGAAAATGGCCACGTGACTCTGCCTAACAATCAACCTGGCAAGCCAGCAAATCGTGGTACAGTCTTCGTCTATGGGACTACCCAGCCAAGCTCAAGTGACACTCTGCTCGGCATCCACAAAGTCTGGAATGCCGATCAAACCGGCGGTGACAAGCGTGGCGTCCTGCTCTCCAGCCAGAATTTCGACGATGGCCAGTGCTATCAAGTCAACTCGTCCCCCATCTCAGCACAGCGCCAAGCGGAGTTCCCGCATACGGCTGATGCGCTCATGGGTATCAACATGTGGTGTCAGCAAGACATCGCGCTTCCTGCCAATGCTCCGTCGGGTCAACCCTACACCTTGTACTGGGTCTGGGACTGGCCAACAGCTCCCGGTGTAGACCCAGGTGTGCCTGACGGAAAGCAAGAACTCTATACAACCTGTATGGATGTCGACATCATCTCTGGCGGGGATGGCTCAAACTTCGCCAGCTCTGGATTCATCGCAAACCAGGACCTAAACTATGCTGCCGTCCCTTCGGAATTCGCACAGATAAACAACCCAACTGCAGTCGCAGCTCCATCTGAGCCTCCAGATGTCTCCAACGGTGCTCCAGAAACAGGAGTCGCACCGACATCGCAACCTGCTCAGCCAACCTTTGGTGCTGCGACACAAAGTGCTGCGACATCGCAGCCTGCTCAGCCAACCTTCGGTGCTTCAACACAAGGTGCAGCGACTCCTCAAGCTGCATCAACAGGCTTTGGCGGAAATGGTGGCGGGAACGGTGGCGGGCACTTCAGTCGGACTCGTACCACCTTTGCTGTCGTCACAAGCAGCGCTCAAAGTGAGTAACCCCTAAACTGACATGTCTGCATCACCACTAACAACCTCACCAATTCCAGCCTTCCAACCAGGGCCATCTCAGGCAATCGTATCAGGAACGTCGACCGACACTGTTACCCAATATGCCAGTGTGACCGAGACCGTGTATCACACAATCTACCCTTCTGGCTTCAAGAAGAGAACAAGTACGTCATCTAGAGACTTCTCGCCAAGCACAGCTAGGAATGCTAACGGTGTCACCATCATAGTTACTCAGACAATCGCCGACTCCGCGAGCATGCCCTCACCTTCTATGTCAAGTTCGACGTTGGCGAAATTTGAGCTTCGAGGCAGAGGTCCGCGATTATTTCGCTGGTAATCGATCTTTGAGCCACTATCACCCAGATTGATGTCTCGGAGCTTCTACCGCATGCTGGCCCATCAAAATGAGAATCTTGCGGAGGAGTCTCAGGAACCGGTCGGAAGGGATGACTACGCCTTGGTTAAAGCTGGCTCTTCACCCAATTCATTCAGGACATTCCCTTCCTGCTAACGAATGTATTATGTGATTATGATTATGCATAGTGCTGGCGAGGAAATGCCATGGCGTACGGCAGGATACGAGGTCACGACCTGAAAGAAAGGTGACGGGCGCCGGCGCTTTTGGGATATCAGGGCTAGCAATTCGACCGTGATACCCAGATCTAGTCGATTTCAGTTCGCATAAAGCAACAATCGTCTTCCAGTTCCATCATCCCAGTAGTTCTTTTCCAGGTAATCAATTATTCACATCCGAGATGTCTCTGCTACCGGCGGGACACTGATGGAACCAAAAAGATAGAGAGAGTTTGAAACAGGCTGACCACTGATCTAAGAGTATGACAGTGTGCAACTTTCTAGTAGTCTATCCAGCGAACAGGATATCTGAAAGGACGAAGCAGTAGAAGAAGTCACGTAGCGGGAAGAAAATGGACCAATGGCTAGGCCCTAGGTTTGCGCCATGCCTCCATCCTAACTGCTGATCCTCTAGCGATCTGACAGTGACCAGTACTATCTGCTGACACTATAAATCGTGTAAACATAACTGAAGAAAGTGCCAGATCTCGCTTGGCGATTTGCCCAGAGATCTGCTGCCGAGGAATGGGGCTGGGGCTGAGAATTGTTGCTTTAAAGGCTGCCGTCATCCCCTTTTTGATGCAAGCGGACTCATTTTCTGGGCAACATTGACTTTACCCAACCCGGCATGGATATGGAATTTTCATTCTTGGAAGAGCTCATATTCGGCATAGGCTTCACGCTGAGCTCCATCAGAGACATGGTCGTGAGGAGGTCCCTCTGGCGCTTCTGCGCGAATCAATTGGGGCCCGTTAGAAGGCCTTCCTATCGCCGTCTCATTGCGCGTGGCCTCCCGGCCACGACCACGGGCGCGGAAACGAGCCTTGACTCTTGCTTTGCCATCGCCGTCCGCTTTCGATCCGTCGTCGTAGCTCCTCCTGAAGCAGCCAGTAACGGCTGACCAGACGCTGTCTGTTTTCTTGAGGAGGCTGCCTCGGGACGTCCGCACTATCATTTACGAAGCTGTACTCGGTGGGAAGGGGTTCCGTCTCAGCTGCGGCTACGGCAGCAGTCCTCCGGACTGCTTCCTCTGCCATGCGCTATACCTGCGTGCGAGGGTCTAAGAGTCCTTTACAATGTGAAAAGTGACTACGAACGGAGTGAACGTTGCTTTCGTCAAGCGGTAGATTGGTTCTCGAAGAAATTTACTGTCGATGACACAGATGCCATTGTGTATTTGTACAAGAACTTGCCCTCCCTTCTCGAGGAGGTCCCCGTTTTACAGGAAAAGTGAGACGATGCGGAATAGCTGCACAAGGATTTCACAGGGTTTTGATTTAGGCGATGTTTTGTATCTTTAGTTGACGAGAATGGAAAGCCATCGCACTGATATGTTAAGTGCAGATAGCCCAGTCAATTTTTGACCCAGCAGAAGCGCTTTCTTCAGGTCAGGCAACTCAGCCAGTCATCATGGATGTACCATTCCAGATTGTTGAAGCGGGATGAGATGTGAGACTTTGAATGTATTTAATTGAAGGACCATCTGCGAGCTCTTGGATAGTACCTAATTTGCCACATATACCCCTCTTCAAACCACTCCTTGGGCTCTGTCCATGTGCGCTTCCAGCAAACTCCCATTCCTTCCCTTTTGGTCTTTGTGTTAAAGAAACACGTCCATTCTCCGCCAGACCAGCGCAACCCCAGTAGACTTGTTTCGGGGTTGAGACGATACAGTCCTCGTTCATTGAAGGATGTCAAGCTTTCTTGTCAAACGGTATGCACATCTTCAGCTTTGTTTCAATGAATGCATGTGGACTTGTCTGTATGGCGCGATTGGTGAGAGCTTGCATCTGCTGTTGGCACAAGCGCCAGTTAGGAGACCCTCCCATATGCTCGACTATATGCGGGAAGTATGCTGCGGAGAGCAAGCCGGCTCTCTTGCCGAACCAGTGATTTCCCAAGTCATCTCCAGATGAAGCCTTTTGTCTCTTCTTGTGACAGCCAACGTTGCACTTCCGCTGGGTATTTGGACTATCTGTACCAATTTTCGGTATGCCTTCGCGGCCATCCATGCTGTCCAGGCACAAAGTCAAACCATTAAGTGCTGAGGTATGTCGCATGGCCTCAGCGGGAGACAATTTCCAATCAATAGCCACCCCTGCCCCTTCCTCTGCCACCCCCATAACCACGGTATCCAGAATCTGGTAACCTTTCGCCTCGCCGCCATTCCCCAGAAGGTATGGTCCCATCTCTTCCGAAATCTCCTCTGCCGCCCCCAAATCCACCTCTTCCTCCGCCGGCCATGAACCCTCCTCCCCGAGGCCGCCCATACCCATTCTCTGCAGGGGGAGGTCCTCCGCCGCCGCGCGGACCTCCACCATAACTAGTAGTTCGTGCGCCATAGTTCGCAGACGCGCCAGGCGCAACACTACCATCTGCTAGTGGAGGGAAGACAGCACAATCGACGAAGTCCCCAATCACAAATCTCACATCGGCAAGTGTCTTTTCTGCATCATCACCTTCGATATTCACCCTTCCCGCAGCTCTAGCCTCGCCATTTACATGTTCATCCTCTTCAGGCGCAATGACGATGCTGCCCATCTCCTTGCTCATATACCGCCCGCGCACATCGTCGAGTCGGCCTCCGCCAGGCGGGGCCCGAGTGTCCGGGTATACTAGTCTGAAGCTGAGTCGTGTGCCAACTGCGGGGTCTGGGAGAATGTTGGGGAGTGCCCCGGTAAGCAGGTGAGCAAGTTCTCGCAGTGTGCATGATGGCCAGGTATAGATCTGAAGGTGTGATGGGAGAGGAGGATTCGGGTTGGAGGGCGTAGGTACTGGGAAATCTGACAGGGTATGGAAACCGCCAGATCGGTAGCAGAATTTGAGAAGGAAGGGAGTCGTAGTCTGGCGGTCAATTTGAGGTGGTTTCGAAGTAGAAGACATGCTTGCGAACTAGTATCCGAATGGTAGAGTCAAATCATGCCTCTACGATATCTGTGTGTCACTCTTGCAATCTCGTAGCTTTGAAAGGAGCAAATAGCGAACAGAATATGCTGAAGGCCAGATTAGCGACCTACGCGCAAAAAGAGTCGAGCTTTGAATTCTCGAGCTCCGTTGGTTCCTAAAGCGGCTTAGCCTGGTTTTGAGCCTCAGAAACGAAGTTCCAATGGATGCCTTCCTGACTTGAAGTAGCCATTGAAACATAATGAGCTCTACACTAGCTCTGATCATGAAAGGAGTTGCCAACAATCCTGCCAAATTCGCATACTTGTGTTCACTTGCCGACAGCTTGGACTGCCTCATCTGGGCCGATATGGCCTGCGCGAGTATGGCACCCGCTCCTTTTTCACCTCTCTACATTTCAGTGTCCCTCTATCGTCAATCGTACCACCATGCCCGTTCCAAACCCATTCCTTGTGCTGCTTCGAGCTGTGTGCGTGCGTCTCTTATACTACCGTAAACTATGGCCGCCGTCCAATTGCCCCCCGCGCCCGCGCCCGCTCCTCTTGCCCTCTTTCTACCCTTCATCGCCGAATACCCCACCACGCTCATTATGAAAGAACAAGTCTTCTCCCTTTCCAGTGACGCCTTCACCGTGAAGACCCTCAACGGTCGCGACGTGCTAAAGATAACGGCCGACACTTTCTCCATCTCCGCCCGCAAGCGTCCATGATCCCGCTGGCAAGCACTTGTTCACCCTTTGCGTACGTTGTATCTGCCCTGGAGAGTCTGATTGGACTTTCAGATAAGTCATCTGGCAAGGCTGTCTCAAAACACCACATATCAGAGTCTTCAATCCAGTCAAAAGTCCGACCCTTCCCTGCATGGTCCGCCACCATCCTCAAATCACTAACCCTCCACAGAAAGAAATCTTCTCCTTCCCGAAATCCTAATTCGCTGAATCCCTCACCGGCACTAAGATCTTCGAAGTCGAAGGAAATTCCACCTCGGCACCTCTAAAGCGGTCGGTCACTTTACCAACGCGACAAGAAAGAGAACTTCCTCATTCACAGTAGCTTCTTCAACGTCAAGACCGAGATCGTAAACGAGCGCAACGGATAGGTGGTGACGTAGGTCGATAGGGAGTTTTTCAACGCGCGACAGTTGTTGGCCGATCGGCAGAGCTACGCGGTCACGGTCGTGCCGGGGGTGGATGTGGCACTGATTGTGGCGATGGTGGTGTATCTGGATGAGAGGGGGGATCAGAAGACGGGACATTATGGGATTTAAAAGGGTATAGCAGAGAAAGGGTTTCGGAAGCTGGGGAGGGAACTTTGTTGGGTCTCAACGTTGCTCATGGCCCGATGGCGCCCGAAGAGGCAAGGAAATGGTCTGAGAATTGCTGAGCTTACAAGGACCTTTTTGGACCTTGCTCTAAAGACCAGCCTGGAAAGGGCGCATTGGAAATAAACATCGGGATTGAGTTACTTTTGTTTCAGTACTTTAGTCCAATCGTCCCTTCCAAAGTGGTCCACATTGCTATGCTGGGAGTCCTTTTAGGGAAATGAAAGTAATAATTTCAGATTATCATAATTTGGACCTCGATATACAGTCAGCAAGATGTGTCCGAGGCCTCCCATCGCCACGGCTCGTGTTGCTATATAGGCATACCTACTTCTGGGTATACTTCTCACCAATACCCTTCTGCACCGCTGGCCTCGCCGCAACGCGCTCAATCCACTCCAACAAGTGCGGGAATTGGCCCATCTCCTCTTTTGTGAAGCCACTTCGCTCCCAATTCTTGACCCACGTCCAGGTGCCAATGTCTGCAACCGAGTATTTGCCCTTCCCCTTGCCAGCTAGATAGTCGCGAGGAACGCCAGTGTATCTGCCAGATAGCCGGATCTCAAGTACGCCATAGACGCGAAGGGTCTCGTTCCTGAAGCGAGTGATGGCGTCTGTAAATATCTGGGTCAGTAAACTGACGGGTAAAGTAGCACTCGAGACAACATCACTTACAGGGGATTTTCTCCGGCGCAGCCCTGGTGAAATGGCCTACTTGCCCTTGGTACGGCGCGCCAGAACCATGCCAGAAGAAGAGCCATTGCAAACACTCGCTCCTTTCCAGCTCATCGGTGAATCCGAACTTGTCGTCTTTATCTGCAAATTTGAGTAGGTACAACAGCTCGGCGCTGGTTTCCATGACAGGGAATGGTGGTGATTGAAAGTTGTCCACGAGGACGGGGATGCGGCCATTAGGGTTAAGGCGCAAGAACCACTCTTTCTTCTGCTCGTTTGTGCTGATGTTGATCAGAGTGGTAGTCCATTCCGTTCCGTACGCTTCGGCTAGTTCTTCAAGCATGATCTGCAGTTTCTGTCCATTGGGAGTGGATTGGGTTATAAGGTGAAGACCTTTGGCGTTCTTGACCTCATCAGGCGTCTCTGCAATATACAGGTGTTCGGCCATGGCAAATGGTGGCTGCTGCTCAGGGGTGAAGGGGGGGAATACTTGATCGATGGGCTTCGGTGGCTTGCGAGGTGAATTGGGAAAGAAGTAATCGGAGATGCTATCACGAAGGAAATCGAAGGGGATAAAGTAGGAGCTAAGGACTAGGACCAAACCTGCTACGATATGTAATTTGGTGAACATGGAAACGTCAATCCGAAGTTTGATTTCTCAGCGTATGGGCCTGTGAATCGCGGGGCACTGCCATTGGGGCAGTTGTTACAAAGCACAAGAACCCCACGTTTCTTGGCCAGTTTGCCGGATTTGCACTTTCTTCCGCGGAATTCAGGAATCATTTTCCAGCAGGGGCAAGGCCCAATATTAGATCCAGCAATCTTCAATCCGCCCTGCCGCACCCACACGCGCCATCGAAGCCCGTAATCTACCTCTACACGCCCTGGAAAATGGATTTCGCATCCCTAATGTCCGCCCAAATCTCCAAATCCAAAAGCCAACCCGCGTCACAATCCCCTTCCGGCCAAACATCCAAGTTCGTCAAACGATCCGAACTTGAAGCCCAACGCCAAGCAGCCTACGTCGCTGAGCAAGCCCGCCTCGAGGCTGAACGCGAAGAGCGTCTGGCCAAGAAGCGGAAGCTTGAAGAGGAAGAGGCGGAGCGTAGCTTGGCGCGGGAAGAGAAAAAGCGCAGACTTGCTGAGGAGAGCAGAGCAAGGAGAGAAGAGGAAGAAGCGAGACAGGAGAAGTTAAGGAGGAAGAGACTGGGTCTGCCGGAGTTGCCTGTGGGTAATGATAGGAAAGAAGGAACACCGCTGGAAGATGGAGAGGAAGACATCGCTGAGGAAGAGTTGCTCGTGAAGCTGAGGGAGCTGAACGAACCGGCTCTGTTGTTTGGAGAGAGTCACGCGGCGAGGTTGAGAAGGTATAGGAAGCTTATGCAGCGGGCATTGACGCCGAAGATGAGTGATGGGCCGATTCCGACGACATTGGAATTGGTCAAGGAAGCGGAGATGAAGGTATCGGACTCGGTACCGGCGAAGGGCACAAAGGAGCGGGATTTTCTGTTCAGGCAGCTTGCCAGCTATTTCACAATGGTATTGAGGGAGTGGGAACTTGCGCTGGCGAGGCGAGAGGCCAGTGTCAAGGAGAGCTATCAGGGCAAAGCGGCGTACAACGCTATGGTGCAGAGTAGGGAGAATATGAGGCCGCTATTCAAGAAATTCGAGAAGGGCGATGTTGAGGATGGCGTTCTGACGCCGGTCGTTGAGATTGTTAGGTGTGCGCAGGAGAGGAGGTATGTGGATGCGAACGATGGGTATCTAAGGTTGAGCATTGGAAAGGCGTAAGTGTGAAGAACCTTGCCAAGTCGTTTCTCGAATACTAACGGACCTTACAGTGCATGGCCTATTGGTGTGACCATGGTGGGTATTCATGAACGTTCAGCGAGAGAAAAACTGCACGAGTCAGACAACCAGGCCCATATCATGAGCGATGAAGTCACGAGAAAATTCTTACAGAGCATCAAGAGATGCCTGAGTTTTGCACAGACAAGATGGCCGCCTGACGATCAAATGCAACTCATGGGGTAGCGAACATCCACAAGCGTTATGAATTCACGGTCTATATGCAGCTTAGATGTCAACACCAAGAAGCTATCCAGTCTATCAAAGTCTATGTCCGATATTTACGGCGAAAGGGGAAAAAAGGGGAAATCACACCAGTCAGCTTTTGGCCGCTACTGGCTGTTCCTTCTCCAGTCCAGGTGCTCGGGCGCGTCTTCCGAAACCGTTCGTTGGAGATTATGCCCATCAAGACCGTTCATGGTGCTAAGACGAGACGACGATGACCACGGAGTTTTGGACACCAATCGCGGTGTGGACGACTGGCCATTGACTACTGGTATTGCTGTGCCAGAATCCATTATCTTGCCTGCAGCATATGTGCAACTGCCAAAGGCAAAGCGAACGAGCGAGTCACCCGTCAAGCTACCGGTGATGAAGACACCCGGGGCAACCTCAAGGTCTTCGAGAGCTTTCTCTCGCAGAGATCGACCTGACAGCATTTCGGTATCCTGGATAGGGCCACAGACCTCACGACGAAGTGCACTCTCCAGATAATTTAATGAGCCACGGCGGCCGATGACATACGCGAGTCCGCTGACTGTGCGCTGGACCTGGGAACCATTGGCCCTTTGCAGCGTCACGACTGCGTTGTCTCCTTGAACGTGAACATCGGCAATAAACGCGTTCGGGAACCCTTCATACATCGAATCCCAATCTCGACTCTCATCGAAGCTCGATATTGAGCGAGAGATCTTCGGGCGTCGAGTCTGGTTAGCTTGTGAGTTCAGTGCAGCTATTTTCATCCTTCTGTACACCCCTGCATATTCTGGATAGGCTTGCTGGTGACAAGCTCGAAGCGGTGATGGAGAAGTAGTAGGCGCCCATTTAAAAACATGGATAATCCTCTGGCCAGGCGAAGCTGAGATGATTACATCGGCAGCGCTGAAACCGGAACCAACTACGAGCAGTGGCCGCTGCTGTGTGTTTTCGACTGATCCGGGAAGATTGAGCAGAGGCTGAAGGAGTGATGGTGCGGGGATAAGTTTCGAAAAGATACCGGATGCAAGGACAAGGTGCCTACATTTCAGGCCGTGAGACGCGATATGAAAGCCGTCTTCGGTTCTTGTGATACCTGCCAGCTTCTGCCCAGAATGAATGGTATCCTCAATGCCGACTTGGAAAGGATACGCAGCGAAATAAGCGGCCACTGATCTCCTGGAAGGTCTCATGTAAGATGGCAGAGTTCTGCCGTGGACCTTCCAGTAGTGCTGCGCGAAGGAATACCCAGGCAGTGAGAGCATATTCGCATAGCTCAATGTTCCAATGTCCCGGCTTGCTTTGACTGGATTTTCTACCCATTGTCCCCCAGCACAGCATGCGCTACCGAACACGAGATGAGGGACTGCCTTCCCGGGATCATGTCTCCAGGTCACGCATGTTTCCTTCTCAGACTCTTCTGTCTCTCCGTGGGGCCGGATGAGGGTGTCTAGGAGCACGTTGATTGGAAGTGCTTGCGTGGAGTATGGGAAGCGGGAAGCTCCGAAATGTTCGGTCAGATGGTCGACGTCTAGATTGAGGAGATCATGGCTGTCCTTGATTTTGGCATCCAAGAGGGTCTCCGGGTGCGGATGGCACGAGTCATAGGTAGGAATGTTGCCATGGAGGATGTAGGAGGTGATCAGTGCAGACGGGCCATTTCCTAGTCTCCATTAACCTCGGTAGTCTCGCGTTGAGAGGAAAGTGTCTGTGAGGGCACCTACCGACGATGATGGTGTCGATTGAAGAAGGCAGCGGTAGTGTCATTGGATGACCTGACTGTGACTTGCATCTTGGGAGGCAAATGCAAGGTGGGCATGCATCGGCTGAAAGATAAACAGGGCGCGATGGGTTTTCTTGCGGTATCGACAAATCAAAGTTGCCCCGCATCTCGTAATGGGGATCTGACAAGGGAATGCATGTGTCATTGGCAGATATGATGCGGATTCGAAACGCAGCCCTGGTAGGAAATTGTCAGATAGCGTATGGGAAACCGTTATTGCATCATCTTGCGTCACAATTTGGTGCACGGGGTCGAAAACATGGGCTTTGTATAGCTCTGAAGCTCTGCAGCAACTAACAAGTCGTGCATTCGTCCTCTCCTATGGGGACGCATGGCAGGGATTACTAAGTAGGATTACCAAATCACCAAGAAGAAAATCCAAGTTACTTGTGCGCCCCGTTCCCTCTAGCGACAATGGAAACTTCCGGGTACGCTTTGTCCGGTCCTTGGAGCAGAGGTGACGAGATGCCTTTCTGAACAAATTCGAAGAACGCCATCAAATATTTGGACATAACGTCGAGCGCTCTCGCTCCATTAATGGACCCCAACAACAATTCGGCTTCTGGTGGAAGCATTCTGTCAAGACCCAAGATTTGCGCCAGTAATGGAAGGTCAGAAAATGTGGCGTGTTGCGCGCCATGCAGCATAAACTCAATCTTCCACCCGTGGAGTTGCGGCCAGGTCGCTTTCCAGCTGGCATCGGTGGATTGATTCTTTCCCTCGTGGGCGAAGATGAGAAAAGGGCGACTGAGAGAGTGATTGAGGATTGGGCCAAAGAAGGAGCCATCAAGGTTTGCGCCACCAATGATCCGGCTGTCATTTAACATTGCAACTGCCGCTGTTGCACCCCCAAGTGAGTGGCCGTACATTGCTACCTTGTGCGTCTTGAGAGCCCCCTTTATCGAAGGAAATAGACGCCGGACTGTTGACACGGAGCTCAGCTGGTCAAGAATGAAGCTGACATCTTGTGCTCTTGTCTCGACGTCCAATTCAATTTGTGCATCAGTGCTGATATTTGCGCCGAGGATCAATGTGCTGTCTGGATATTCCACCACGTTGGCATCATAAGGGTGGTCGATTGACACAACCAAGTACCCAAAGCTGGCTATATACTGCGCAAGGGCGCTGTACAGAAGTCTAGAATTTCCAAGGCCTGGCGAGAAGAGGATGATGGGAAAGTTTTGGATCTGTCCAGCCATGTGGACGCTCTCCTTACATAGTGACAGCCTCAGGCTCTCGAAGGTGCCGTTGGGTAGACCATACTGGCCGTAGTATTGGTCTTCGATGGCGGCGGTGGCGGGCGGCATGTAGTCAACAATGCTTGCGCTACATTGGTTGGCCGACGCGCCTGGGTAGAATGCTGAAATCATGACATTGCGGAGGTGGGTGCGGGGAGAGAATGGATCGAGTCTCCGACTGTCCGTCAGCTTCATCGTGCGAAGGCTGACCCCATATGGCCCACTCGGTTTGGGAATGATGGCGGAAGCCCTCGTGGTGGCGGCGAACAATAAGAAACCAAGCAGCAAAGCTTGTCCGCAGCAGTGCAAGATTGATTGAATGGTGAGCATGATTAGAGAAGAATGAATTATCAACGACGGCTGAAAAGGAGTCGTTGTAGGTCGCCTAAGAGATGTGGAGGACTAGCACAACAAAGGGACACCCTAGATTTATACTCACTTCTTACGATATTGGTAGGAAACTGTGCCACATATTCATCTTCCTATCCGACGCGTAATCACCACCTACACCAGTATCCACCTTCTAAAGCCTTCCAGCAAGGCTGCATGAAAAGGCGTCAGGAGAAGCCCAAGCAATGCCTCTGGCTCCTTCCGTATTAGCTCCAACACGCAGGATTACTACCTACTTAGGCTTAGGCCGATGTCCAATGCCGGTACTGCCAAGGACCAAGGGACTTGTCTTCCACCTGCGGTTACTCGATGGGCGAATCCACCACGATGGTGATCGATATTGAAATAATCTCTGTCCGCGTATGCCTCTCGCAAGATTGCCTCCCAAAACAGACCATGCCCCGCTGCTTCAATCTGTGTCACTGGCACCCGACTCCACAGTCGAGTCAATTGCTTGAATTGCGCGGCGGGATTCTCAGCTATTGCTGAGGTCTCGAAGAGAAAGTGGATCCTTGCGGTAACGGCCCAATGTCCTCTACTCTAGGCCCGTTCGATCGACGAGTTCACCGTAGAAGATGCCTTCGGTGTATACGTGGACACTTGAAGGTGACTCTCTCGTCTGACAAAGCATTGCCGTGGAAGGCTGATCCTAAGGTTCTCAGTGTGAAGGCGGCTTCCCATGTGATAGCTGCATTCGCACATCCCGGGACTGCTCTCCTCCTGAGCTGCCAAAGCCGATGATTCGACTGGACGAGGCTGTCAACCACAGCTCTCAACAAAAACCCAGACATGATTACCTCCATGTTGTCCCCCAAATTACACGCCCGGTACTATCAGATCTTCCTAGTCGCTACATCACGCATCTATGTTCGTCCTCTTTCTGTCTCAATAACTTCACGGGAAGGCCTTTCGACGGGTTGCAAGATGTGTGCTCGTTGCTCGACAGCTCGCCGGCTCTGTACAATGCCGCCATAGCAGTGGCCGCAATGGACGTTAGATGCCAAAGAATCCTTTCACAAAAGTCCCCAGAAGCTTCTGCATTGCAATACTACAGGACTGCAATCTCCTCCGTGCAGACAGAGCTTGTGGACTGTGACGTGGGCGTTAATGATTCGGTCTTATGGAGCACCTTCTTCCTGGGCATATTTGAGGTCTGTCGTCTTGTATGATGAAAATACCATCACTCTTACGCTTCATAGTTGATGTACGATGTCACCGGTGAGGGTTGGGTCAAGCATATCCTGTACGGAACTTCGCAATTGCTGCAATATCGCGGTCCAGAGAGACATCTCACCGGCATAGGTAGGAGGTTCTTCCTGACTGTCCGCATATTTGAAATCTCACGTGCTCTGATCTACTCAAGCGAAACATTCCTCGCTCAAGAAAATTGGCAAGGCTTGATGGAAAACATGTGGTCTGGAGAAAATGCCATGGGATGGCATCCTAAGGAGGCTTTGTATGACTTGATGATCTCATGCTCGACGCTCAGCGTGCGGTAAGTTACAGATTTCCGAAAGATTTGCCTGGCTAGAATAACTACTGACATGGGGCTGCAGCGCACGAATGATGATGGAAACGGTTCAAGCACAACCACCTGAGTCGCAGCTGCGTCATGTATATCTAAAGAAATCAGCCGCCGAAGGTATCCGCCTTCAGTCAGCGCTGTCAAGTTGGAAGACCTTTGCACTTGCCTGGTCTGCAACGCCGTCCACGACGACGGTCGACCTCCAAATGATGCTTGCCATGATATATTACCACGCTATCTCCATCTACCTCTCCGGCACTTTCGATTACTTCCCTTACTGGGACCAAAGTGGCATCCCAACCCCATCAATCTCATCCTCGCAGATCCAGGCACACGTCAAAGCTATCCTGGGAATGGTCGCTACGGCACTAAACGAGACGAACCTGGCAGGGATACTATTCCTTTTCCCGCTGAGGGTCGCAGGAGCACGAGCTCAGAGTCTAGAACACAGGTTTGAGATCGCGCGGATGTTGAGGATTATCACGCGGAAGGGGTTTGTAGTCGCGGATGCATTTACGATGGACCTTGACGAGTTGTGGGAGCGGAAGGCTGCTGCGGCTGCGGCTGCGGGTAAGCCTCTGGTTGTTGAGAGTTGACTGTCCTTGGTAGTTGGAAGACAGTTGACCACTCTAATGTAATGAGAGACTTCCCTCCTCCGTAATCTGGAATCACTCCAATGGAGAAGAGGGGTAGGAACAGTACGTAGAGATGAGTACCATGCTGAGCAAGTAACAAAGCATCAATAACCATTGGCAAGATCGCCGGACAAGCCATCCAGCTATGGCAAATGCACAACATCTTCTGGTAGGTCCATCTCCATTCATTCGACTACTTAGAGAAGCAATGACGTTGCTTATATAGTAACTTGGGAGATCAGCGCGTTGAGTTGCCTCCGCGCAAGTCAGTTGTTCCAAATATTCGTAGAAAGTGCGAGGGCTATGTCAGCAAATTCTAGTTCTGTCTTCGTATCTTCTTTGGCTTTTCCCTTATCCGTGCCGGAGTTGGATCCTTCGGTCGCGTTTCGACGCCATTGCGGCCGTTTCAAAGCCGAACAGGGGCCAACCGCTCCGCTGGTTACTGAGGCCTCAGCGAACACTGAGACTACCATTTCTTCTGTCCATTCTGTCCATATTGCCTATTCGCTGGAATCGGCCGTTCTCAACAGGCTTATTTTTGTCGTTGATAAAGGGCTTCCGCGGCCAATCACGAGCAATATCGATGTTCGCTCGGGGCGCCCAAATCTCCAAGAAGAGAAGGATCAAGTAGTCGATAATGGCGCACAAGCAAAATAGCTTCCCTGCCCATATACCACAGCCGTAGTATCTTTTCAGGCGGTCAATTAGAGCATAGCTTTGGACACCAGCACTGCCTCTCGCAGCATTCCACGTGCCTCCAGGATGGTTGCCATAAAATTCTTGCTCACTGATCGCCCCTGTGATGCCATCGTAGACGCGTTCAGTCCGTCGAGCAACGTCCGTCCAGGAGTACATCATCTTAACCTGGTCGTGAAATCTTTCGGTTTTGACCTTGCCGGTGCGAAGTGCTGCGATAGCCTTGCCTGTTGCTAAGACTAAATCATCCTCTTCGGGTTTCGCGAAGGTCGTCATATGCGCCGGCAGGACTTCGGGAATACCACCCACACGAGTGCATACAACATAGAGTCCACAACTTGCCGCTTCCACGATCACGGTACCAAAGGCTTCCGTCAGACTAGGATGAAGATAGATGTGTCCCCTCACCATAACATCTCGAACTTCCTCGTGCCTCACAGGACCTAGCAATTCAACACGGTCCTGCAACACGCGTCTCTCCAGCATCTGCTCCAAATCGATGGCTTTCGGGCCGGAGCCAGCAATGATAAAACGCACGTTTGGATGAGAGGCGAGGATTCTCGGAATTGCCGCAATTAAGAGATCTGTTCCTTTGTTGTAGAACAAGCGTGAGATGACCACGATGGTAATGGTGTCATCGGGGCCCAATCGCTGAGGTACAGGTCTCGGTGTAGAGAAGGTTACATCTTTTGAGCGTGGGACATACGACAGCGGCTGAAAGTTTTCGGCAACCACGGCATTGGGTATTACAGACACCATGAGCGGGTCCAGCGATGCGCGCAGGACCGTGTTTTCTTTGCAAGTGTGGCTTACGCATATGACATGGTCGACGTCACTGAGGGTGAACTTGAGTAGCTTGTTCGTCAAGATCGATCCGGCATCTGCGAATCCAAAGAGCGAATGATCGGTGAAAACTGTCCGAAGGCCCATGGTTCTTGCATGCAATATTGCTTCATGGCAGAAGCTGCTGAGACTGGCATGACCATGAACTATTTCAATCTTCTCCCTGATTATGATGTTCCGAAACACTGGAAAGAAGGAGAAGACCGTTGGCATTGTCGACTCTCGATAGATGACGAGAAATGGTACATGGTAGACCTTGAGGCCATTGGTAAGGTAGTGGACTCCTGTACGGCCTTTGTAGGCATGAGTGACTACGATGACCTTGTGGCCGCGGTCGATGAGCTTGGTGGAGAGCTGGTAGATGTGGCTTTCAACTCCTCCTGGCTGTGGAAAGAAGAAGTCACTGATCATGGCGATGTTGTAAGGCATGTCGATAATGAGGGCAGGCCCTGCCCAGTAGAGCAGCAGTCTTGTGATGCCCTCTCATGGCGGAGCGCCTGGTATGGTACGCATGACTTGCTTGGATCAATTCGCGATTGACTGCGATGATCGGGACAGCATTTTTTGAGCTTGGCTGCGCTTTGTTTCCTTGAAGGCGCAAAAGGCGGCGAGCTTTGCGGAAATTCTGCCGCTTCCGCGGCCAAATCCATTCGAGTATTTTGCGATCAGAGCTTCAATACGATGCACCTTCAGCAAATCAAATAATGTCGACGTTCTACTCTCGATATGTGCCTCCAAGCAGGCCAATTCAGAACCTTGATACCTACGATCGACCTTCCTCCAGGCGAAAACACGATGATGCCCATCAAACTCCTCCAGCGGGCCACAAACGCGTGAAGGCAGACAACGGCACAACGTTGGACGAATTGACTGAGAGTCAATCTCAGACTTCCTTCAAGAAATCGCAAACGAGTCAGTCGAAGGATATTCAGCCACGTCAAGAGAAAGATAATGCTTCGAGAAAGGAAACCCCAGTCATCCAGTCCCGTAACCTGGGCAAAGAAGTACTTTCCAAGTACAGTGTTACCCAAGTCGCTGAGAGCTCTAATGGCCGGAGCGTTTTGGGGCGCAGCAAAGAGGCACCTAGAAATGAAGCTCTGACTTCAAGTGCTCCTCTCGAGGAGGCATCAGAACGTTATGAGGTAAAGAAGAAGAGAGGGAAGAAAAGCAGTCCACAAAAAGGAAGACCAGAGAAGGGGTCGCCTGAGGCAGCGTCAGACAACGCACAGCTCATAGACAATCCTGTCAATCAAAGACATGCTGGAATACGTCATAAGTTCGAGACATCCAAGGCGAAGACAAGGTTGAGTGCTTCGAGCAGAGATGCTGGTGGTGAGGACAAAGAAAGCCATGACCACTCAGAAGATGCCAACCAGGACGGTACTGCTAGTTCAGTGTTGCATGGTCTGGAACCATTACCACAGCCTTTACAGGTAGAGCTGTCCAATGAATTGCCTTCTTATTCCACTCTGCCAGGTTGGATGGCAAAACCCATGTCGGTGGCGTTGTCCGCTACTTCAGATTTCAAAGACTTAGATCTCGACAGTCATATCTTATCGAATCTCCAAAAGAAAGGAATTAGTAAAGCCTTTGCGGTTCAAGCAGCTGTGCTCCCTCTCTTGTCCAAGGGCCAGTCCAGACATCGTGGCGATATTTGTATATCTGCGGCTACCGGGTCTGGGAAAACTCTGGCCTATGTCCTTCCAATGATCCAGGCTTTGAAAAACCTCGTTGGTACAAAACTACGTGGTCTGATCGTTGTTCCTACCCGAGAACTTGTCGCACAGGCCCGAGAGGTCTGCGAAGTTTGTGCTGCTGGGACGAATGTGAGGATCGCCACTGCTCTGGGCAGTAGAGCGCTCAAAGATGAACAAAATATGCTTATTGAAGAGCACACGGTCTATGATCCCGAGCAATACACTGGCGAACGAGAAAAATCGATTGATTGGACAAACTTCGGCCTAGAACACCTTCTAGCCCACTCAGAACAAGATAGCCTGATGGCTAACTGTGTGAAGAAATTCGCTTCGAAAGTGGACGTGCTCATTACCACACCGGGACGACTTGTCGACCACCTACGTGCAACTCCTGGTTTCAATCTTGATGACGTTCAGTGGGTTGTTATCGACGAGGCAGATCGCCTTCTCAATGAGAGTTTCCAGGAGTGGATAGAGGTCGTCATGCCAGCTCTGAACTCTGATGTTGCCCTAAGATCAAGAGATTCTCTTCTTCGGGAACTGAGGTTGGACGTACCGAGACGGAGGGTGCAGAAAGTGATCCTCAGTGCAACAATGACTCAAGATATTTCTAAGCTGAACTCTCTTGGTCTCAGCAACCCTAAGCTTGTCGTAGTAGGCGACCTACCAAAACCACAGGCCCTTAATGAGAATGGCGTGGCTATGGAAGACGCAAACCGGGCTCCGGATGCCAACAACACATTCAACCTCCCGCCCACTCTCATGGAGTTCGCCGTCTCTGTAGGAGATGGATCAGAAAAACCCTTGTACCTGCTCCAGCTCCTAAATTCGCACATTCTAAAACCCCCGGAGCAAAGTAACCGGCTTCACGCGAGTTCGAACCGGAACAACTCTTCGACGATCGGCTTAGGTATTTCGAACGGCACTTCACCCGAGGCAGACGATACTTCCAGCTCGGCTTCGTCAGACACCTCGGACACCGACTCTTCCTCAAATGACTCCGGCTCCGACACCTCTTCATCGAACACACCTCCTCCCACCGCCCATCCACTCGAAACCGCACTAATCTTCACTCGCTCCACCGAAGCCGCAACCCGGCTCTCGCGGCTTCTCTCCATCTTATCCCCCTCGCTGGCACCGTATCTCGGCACCCTCACCAAATCCACCAACTCTTCCTCGTCTCGTAAAACACTCTCCCAGTTCCGCCAAGGCAAGGTTAACCTTGTGATCGCGACCGATCGTGCCTCGCGGGGTCTCGACCTGCCTGGACTTGCGCACGTGGTGTCATATGATGTCCCCATAAGCGCGACGACGTATGTTCACCGTGTGGGGCGGACCGCGAGGGCTGGAAAGGAGGGCAAGGCGTGGACGCTGGTGAGCCATAAGGAAGCGAGGTGGTTTTGGAACGAGATAGGGAAAGGCGGGAGCGGAAATGGAGTGGGGGAGGTCAGGATTGCCAGGGGGGAGAGGAAGGTGAAGAGAGTTAATGTCGAGATTGACAAGGAAGGGAATGGCGATGAATTGAGGAAGAGGTATGAGGATGCATTGGGGATGCTTGCAGAAGAGGTAAGAGGGAAGGCATAGTATGTAATATCTGATCGCACGAGCAATACTAGCTTGAGCTGTGGATCTTATGGCTCTGTAGCGCGATGGCAGAATAGAGCTTAAGGCTGCTCAGCAATATGTATGTGTTTCGTTGTGATCTTGCCGGAACGCCTCCAGTCATCTTTGTTGCGCTATATACAATCCTTCGACGCATGCTCGGTTGGGATTCGTTCGCAGTGCTTTTTTCACCATTCTGCGATGGGGTCACCTCTGAGCTTCCCTCTCATGTTCCATTTGCCCTGTATTGAGATGGTGTCAGTCATCACTCTATCGTCGTAGGGGTCTGCATTTAACTCGCAGAGGGCGATCCTCGCGTTCTCGCCGGTCCGCTGGTGATTGGTGTATTGGTAGAGCTCTGAGAGTTGGTGGGATGACTCACATCTGTCTTCCAGAACAAATAGCCTGTGACGAACGGTACAAAACCAGCGTACATGAAGGTGATGAAGGCGGTTCGAGGCGTCCACCGGAAGTAGCGCCAGCGGTTTTTGTTTAGTTCTGCAGAGCGGAAGCGCAACGTCAGTAAGCCAATTGGAGAAGTGATAAAGGTGGCTGGAGGAGATGTAGGCTAGAGCAGCAGGGAGATGCGCTGGCATGAGGTTCTTTGTACCGTAGTATTTCTGCAGTGCAGGATCGAGGCGGAGGGCTGCATTGAGGACAGATATTAGCGGCTGATTATGATGATGACCCTTGGGAACGCAGAGGATGACTTACAGGAGTGGCCCGCCATGATCGCAGTGCTGGTGCGGCGTTGTTCGTGTAGCTTTGGCCGGAAAGCTCGAATTGGCGATATTTGATGAGGTCAAGTTAGCGCCCGTGTGGTTGGCTTGAAGTGTGGCTAGCTAATGTGGCTGAGGCGCCCTTCTCGACCTCGGCATGCGTGGAGATATGGCGTGGCTGGGCTTTGCATATGAAAAAGGTTCCTGGTATTCCGGGAGAAGAGATCCGGGACGAGCTTAGGGTGGGAAAACGATTAGAAAAAGTGGTCATTAGTCAGGGTTTCACCACTGATTTTCTTCCTTTGCTGGAAACATTCAAGCCACAGTGTAGCAGTGCATTTACACATAGATTTCTCTACGCTACTGGGTCAGTAGCAGCATTGGAGCCAAAGGGAGAAGTCTCTCTGCCTTCCGCGTCGAAACGTGGCAATGGCCGCAGCTCCGACAACTGCGGCTGCGTACATGCCGCAAGTCAATGTCACCCTTCACTGGTATTGTGGCACTCTCCGTCTGCTGCATATGTGCTGTAACTCAAGAAGCTCCACACTCTCGCCGCATATTATCGCTCCTCGGAGAAGTCCAATTCCTTATGAGCTTAAAACGTCTCAACGTACCAGAGAGAAAGGTGGCAGATCCTGCGCTGCGAGAGGTGCATCCATTAGGGAAGTTGCCGGTAGTGGCGGGTCGAGATGCTAGGGAGGGATGCAGACCCTTGTCCTTGCCGAGGCCGCTGTTATTGTCAAATACTGTGCGATTACTGTGGAAAAGGGCTCGTTCCCCAAACGGTACCGAGATGGCAAGCGATGGCCAGTTAAGCTTTGAAACGGAGTCTTGGCTGCGGTACAGATATTATATGCACTAATGCGGAAGGGAGCTTAATGCCCTTGATAGTCATTTCGCTGCTCATGAACAGCATCGAAAAATGGCTCAGTGTCCTTCTTCATCAAGCCGGCCACCAACGCCACCGTTGGTAGAATCACATCCCTGTTTCTGGCGCCCAACTTTAAGGTTCACTATACATTCCTAGAGGAGTCAGCTGAAGACCTCTCCAGATCGGGGCCAATTTCTGTCCGGGAAGGATCTGACAGAAGCTGACGTTCTGAGTGAGCTTCCCATTTAAGGCTAGCTAGGCTAGATCGGGAAATGTCACAGGGAGAACTTTCGGCTGCTTTGGGCGTACGTTGGATCGTCTACATCGGAGAGAAGCATACAGAAGATCAGTGGAAAAGATTGCAGAGATTGAGGGTAGCTTCAAAACCAATCTGTGAACGCCAAGTATCGTATCGTCATGATTGAGGAAGTCGATCGTCGGTGCGGATTTTAACGTCCAGAGGGGGTGATAGTTGCCGGGTTTCTGACCACGCGGCAGTTGGATGTTGAAGATCATGCGGAGACGTTTGAAAACAGGATCGTCCCGCCGCTACATCGTTCGCAGTCCTGAAAGACGACTGGATGACAGTGTCGGATCTCATGCATGCTGACTGTGTACAATGTCTCCTTTAGGATTAGTCTGTGCGGCGTCCGGCTCAGCCGCATAAAACGGTTTGTCGGTGGCTGGGAAAGGGCCCCCTTCCAGAAAGCGCTTCCATGATGCTGGGCATCGAGAAAGAGCTGCGCGTTTTTCAGGCTGAGGAGGATGCAATAGTAGTCGTTTGCGCCCCTTTCAAATTCAGCGCCGAGGGCCGGTGAAAAGCAACCAGCAGTAAGCGATATATAGATCAAATAGGCAAAAACAAGACTTATACTTTCCAATATCGGGCAGAAGTCGCCAAAAAGGGTGAAATTGCTTTTTTCGCCAGGTGACCGTCGGCGACTTCAAAATTCAGTATGAGATGCTACTCACGGCAAGAAATCGCTCACTAGAACGTCGCTGTTGACGTAAAAGTTTGGTACCCGAAGAGAAAGCGTTGACGCGGGGGCCAAGCTCAGCACAGAGCTCTCGTGGTCATACTCCCCTGTCCGCAACTGTCCGTGTGATCTAGCATACTCGTGGCGAGCAACCCACGAAGCCACGCGACTTTCCCGTCGAAGTGGTTACCCCCGAGCTGCCCCATGCAAGACGGATTGTCTTGTCGTCATACCAAAGTAAGGTCGGATCACTAGCATCAATCTCGGAGCGTCAACTCTAGCCACTCAACGCATGCACTGCGATTACCAATTGTGGATGCATCTTTTAACTTTGTCACCTCATCCTCGCCCTCTGATTGGCCAGCCTCCACTGACTCAGAGATTATTCAGTGTACAGTGAACGCCAAGCGATCATTTCCTGCCACCCTTTTCGCCGCTACTCAACTTTCATTTCCAGCTCCAAGGCTTACTACAGCGCCCGGGCGTGCGCTTGGACCTGAAAGTGCCTTCCTAGGGGCCAGCCGATGAGAATCTTCGCCTTGCCTGGGCGATTTTGGGAGCACTTCCTGGCAGGATCTTTGGGGGAGCTCCGCACCGTGTGAGACACGCGTGAGGAATGACTGACCCACAAGTCTTCGACCAGCAAGTTGTGACGCCTTCTGATGTAACGAGCGATAGAGAGTTGGCGTCTCCAGCCATCTCCATATCTTCCGTGCCATATGGACGCCAATCTGAGCCTACTAATCAGGCCAATCCCCACCAACTTGGGGCTGGCGCCGCCGCTGCTTACACCACTAATCCCTACTCGGGAGCGGGCTTCGACGCCCTCAACTTTCACGCCGGGCAAGCGACTCATGTACCTCAGGCACCCGCAGCGCTATACACAACACGCAGTCCAGATGAGCTAGGCACGTCATCCAATCAGACGCCGGGTCTTGGCAATTTCGGCGTGCAAGCGTGGCTTCCGCCGAGTCCATACCTTTCCTTCGCACCACAGCCAATATATGAGCCAACGGGAGAACTCATCGACGAGCACATTCACACTTTCGATCAGTTTGACAGCCCGCCATCGCGACAGCCATCGGAGATACTCACAGCACAAAGAGCTCTTCAACCTACCGGCAGCACGGGAAGACCTTTTTCCACCAATCCTCCGAGCTCCAAAAACATCATTGCACCTCCGCCGCCATTAAGGTCAGCTTTGAAGCGAAAGGCAGACTCCGACGCAAATTCACCAAGCAACTCAGAAAGTGGCAGGAAGAAGCAGAGCAACGAACCCGGCTCCGCTGCGGCGCGTACCGTCTCGTTTTCGCGGATGTCGGATTCGGAGGGTGATGGCCTGGCCAGCTCAGAAGTAGTAGCAGAGGACTCATCATCACGATCAGGGACTGTGAGGGGTGCCAAACCAGGACCTCAGCAGCCTGTAGACCACGGCTCCCAAGGTCGAGGGTCCGTGAAAAGCCCCACCACAGCTCCACGGCCGGCAACGAAGGGCACAGGCATACTCTATAAACAGAAGCCATCTGCACCATCTATTTTACCGCCAGAGAAGGTATTTCCCATTCAAATTGGCTCTGAACTGTTTCGTCTTTCAGGAGCTTCAATTTCGTCAGATGGTCTGTACAATCCCCCCCCTTCGATCTTGTGATACTGTAAGCTAAGAATCCTAGAGCACCCTCATATTTCACTCAATTTTTCGAGGAGCAGGTTCGACAAAATGAAGAGAGTGGTGGCGTGAGGACACTCTACATAGACAGGGACCCTGTTACCTTCCGCGATGTTGCTCGTCACTTGCAAGGTAGCTCAAGCTCACAACTGTCTTACACAATGCTGATCAATTGCGCAGGCTATCACGTCAAGCCCACTGATGGCAGCCACTTCGTTAAACTTTTTGCAGATGCTCAATTTTATAGCTGTACGTTATTGTCTCTGAGCCTTTCTCCCTTGCTAACAATTCACAGTACCACGGTTGATCGACCAGCTCTTCGAGTCTGAAATTTTCATCCAAATCGGCGATCGCCACTTTCAGATCCCTAAAGACATCTTCTCCGGACCCGGTGACTCACCGAACTTCTTCTCGTTAGGCTTCGCAGTATTCTTCTCAACTCCAGGAGAAGTCTTTCCCGGTCTGGATCGGAAAGGCCTCCTCCGACCTCCCGCAATCGTGCCACCGTGTGTACCCGGCCGCTCTTCTGAAGTATTCGCCCAACTCCTCCATATGCTGAAAGGATATCCTTTGCACATTCGGGATCAAGAGCATCGAGCTGAGCTGCTTCGCGATTGCCGTTATTTTCATCTGCGGGGGCTAGAGCAAAAGCTTATCGCCCATGAGATCAGTTACAACCTTGAGCGGCAGCGATCGGAGATCTGCCTGCGCCTAGAGGATGTGAAACCCTCTGGCGTCTCATTTGTCAGCGATGTGCGACATTCCGAAGCGCCCGCATCCGGAGGCTGGGTTAATTACGCGAGGCCGTTCGTTGACGATACTTCGTACGAAATGATCCTAGAAATCAGTGGCGAAAGTATGGTTGTGGATCTCAAGGACATGCGCGCCGATTTTCAGGGCCTCACCAAAGCACGCGTGTCAAGTTTATTCCAGGTCGTCGCAAACAAAATGAACTTGCCTACCAATGCTCCCTTAGGCCTCATGATGCTCTCCGGAGGACAGTCAGCGCAGCCGGCCAGTCCAGGACACACTCCGCTTAGCGAAGACAGGGTCAAGATCCGAATTGAGCGGACTGCTGATATTTTGCTTGATGGAGAGCCATATGAAGTCGACTGGACCGGTCTGCATGGTAGGATGCAGGCGCCGGTGACCTTTGAGACAAATACTGACTCTGAAGCTATGAGTGAAACGGCTTCAGCACATGGCTTATCGCGTACCTCCTCGTTTGGTGGCATACAGCATCAGCGACCACAGCGACAGGGTAGCGTATCGTCAGACTCTGCAGCACTCCAAACACATTCTCACCTTTCGGTACCGCCTATGCCAACGACGAGAATGCACAGTGGTGCTCCTCTGAATAAGAAGCGCAAGAGACAAGACAGCGTGGAGAGCCTTGGCGATTGGGTTGTTCGAAGAGGACAGTGGCGTCTCAGAGTGCAGCCAAGCCCACAAGATGTGCTGCGAGGAGGCTACGAGATCGTCTTCGTTGCCGTCAAGCTCGATGCGTACAGTGAAGAAAGAGCAAGGAATGCGAGGAGATCTTTCCTGAGTTGAAGCCTGGGTCCCGCACTTAGTGCGCAAGACTCTAAAGTCCTTCCGAACTCCAAACCCCTGAATCTCTACGGCATACTACTTAAGATTACGAAATTTGCTTAGTCTCGCAACCTTTGGTCTCGTTCAGTCTTTCAAGCATCCGAAGCGTACCGTGCATCACTTTTACGCAGACGTTCATACTTGCACAGCCCTTCTTCATTCACTACAACCAGGGTCAACGCGAGGGCGCACACCAACACAACTACCCTGTCTGACTTGACTAGCCAGGAGTCGACGGCAAATAGCACGCGGAGCCCCAAAACCACCATGTGAGCAATTCCGTCCCAATCTCCTTCTCACGAGCCGTCCACTAACCTTCACAGCAAAATACAACCGGTACGTTACCTTTTCCATTCAATACAGACATGGCGATACTGATTGCCAAAACAGAAATAGTTGTATGCTCAAATAGATTACACTCCTGCTCTTCCTCACCATTCCGATATTCGTCCCCTGTCATCAACTTTCTCGAAGCCTAGATATATGCAGGCATCCAGAATTCATGACATTTTGGTTGTCCCCGAACAGCATCATGGATGTACGCCACTTACTCCATGATACCAGAAGAGCCGTGGGCAAATGAGATCTCCACAGAACCTCGATGACCTGCGGATGCATCTGATCAAGTGCTGTGGCTCAATAATCGCGGGTACGTTCGGGCTTGGAACATTAAGTCTGTGGGCTTTTTCTACGGCGAGCATGTCATGAGGAGGAAGAGTCATGCCGCACTGACTGCTCATGGGTTCACAAAATTGTTTCGAAAGACACATCTAGCCGCTCTCAGCCATATCCAGGCGAAGGCTATCCAGCATTGGTAGTACTTTCGTACTTACTACTACCATCGGCTTCCTACCTCTACCGTGCATTTGATGCAGAGGATCAACCTCTTATGAATACTTACCTTCAACACTGCCGCACAATACACCGGTATCTCTTTCCAAAAGAAAATTTCGAGCAGCAAGGCATAGCGTGAGGCGCAAACACAACGCGAAAGGATGCACAAAAGTCAACAAAAGTAAAGGGAAAAAGGCGCACAGCACTGCACATGTTTTTACTCATTCAAGATACCCCATCAGTACACACAACATTTTAGCGACATTAGCCTTCTTGCTTCCAGTCTGTGTCATTGTCGTTATCGTGAGGAAGCATTTACATTTCCAATGTTATGAGCGTCGGCCGTTGACGAGGCTGAACGTCAAACCAAATCTCTGGTCATCGGTACCACAGAGAGTATTGTTATTGCCTCAAGTTCAGGCCCGCTGACCCTTCAAGAATACACTACGATCACGTGGGAAGGTAGGTGGCCCAAGGTGTCGTCGTGAGCTTTCACTGTCGACTGACATCTCGCACTGCACAGCTTCTCCGTTCCGCTTCTTTGCCAAATCCATGTCTGTGGTTCTACTAAGGAGCCAGTTCTTTCATGCCGACCATGCAATGTTTGAATCTCTTTGCTGAAATGCGTTGTTACTGTTTGAGGTTATGTTGGTAATGCGTTGTTCTCTTTTTACCAAGCCATGTTTCTCTATCGCAGTAGAACAATAGCCTTGTAACAACCCTTCTCGGCTCTCTCCTTGCTCTATTTGTTCCTTCCCTACTATAGATATCACATGGTAATCGCCATCGACTCCATATGACTGTCCTTGCCTTGATACAAATTAATCCCCTGTTCCCCGCAGCCCTACAATCAGATTGTGATCTTTATCGCTCGCTCCACATCCATTATTGATGCTTCTCTCTCCCTATCTTTAGATGAGACCTGGGGCGGTCGCCGTTGACCCGTAAATACTTGGGTCTTTCCCGTACCTTTCTCGTTTCCTGACTCTTCCTACCAAGGATGGCAATCCTGGAAGTCTGGAAGATTCTGCTCAACTGGGAAAGAAGACCCAGTTGACACATTCTGAAGGCAAAACTACAAAATCCTTGGCCCTGTTCCGGCCGAAGAGCGTCTTCACACCTCCGTGTATCTCAACAGCAATGAGTCTAGCCACAGGAATTCTCACAAGTCTCCCACAACGGAGTGGACCTCGTCCAGCCGTCTCTGGCCTTGCACCCCAGCAGCAGGTGGATCAAAGAGCGGAGGCTGAAACCTTTGAGACACTATCGACCCTGCTTAGGAGCTGGCCGGCGAAAACCCGACCCAACATCGAGTCGGGACCTCATTATTCGAAATACATAACATTACGCTCTTTGCCGATCCTAACAGACCCGAAGTAGCGCCGCGACACGCAATATTCGACAAGGAAATTGCGCACCTCCACAAGATCGACGGAAGGGTGCATCTCATTATGCAATCCAACCGATGTTGGGGCGGTTCTGGAAAGCCGATAAGGGGGACGACATCCACTTGACAAGACGGACCTGTGGTGGCTCTTTTGGTTTGTTCGGGCAAAGGGGCGACTGGCCGGAGGAACTGGTCTTCACCTACGCCCTGAGGAACGAGGAAGAGGAAGAGGTGGAGGTAGTGAGGACCTTGGTAAGGGTGGCTGCTTGGTGGGTCACCAGAGTTGATCTAAATCAGGAGTAGACAGTCGAGTGAAGCTGCTGCAATCTCCCCCAAGTTATGATGTTTACAGGCGTGAGTAGTTTCCCACGCATTTCCTGTCGGCTTATCCCCGGACAATAGTGCTAGCATCTGTGCAGCTTTTTCAGTGTAGATCCACCGATTGCTTCAGATCAGCAGGGGGGAAGAAGAGACGGAAGAGCGAATCGGACAGCCTAGGAAGTAAACAGATGCAATTTGAGGAAATTTCTGCTTGCTGGGACTTAAACCGGTCAATCTCTTTTCAATTAGATCGTCAAACTAGCATAACTAGCTTGAGTGGAGATTTGTGGGGTATGAGGGTCAGGAGGTGGCAAAATTCTTTAGATTCCAGATGAAAATGGGCACTGACGGACTGCTACAATTCATAGCTAAAGCAGTACTACAAAATAGGAGACTTTCAGACAAAAGAAAGCCTCACCGGCGTCCTCAATGCCTTCGTCAGCCTCTTCCCTGCCCGAACTACAGCTATATTGTCTGAGACCGAACGAGTCTTCAGTCAGACTAAGCACGCTATTCTGGACACTCGCTGCCGCCCAGGGCGCCGTAATCATCGAGGCTACCGAGTGTAAGAAGCACGGGATGCAAACAGGGCTAGGAACGATAGTCGGGGCTCTGTCTGGCTACTTGTTACTGATTCATGCCTCTCGGGCTCGACGCATAGCGCCTGGAGGTGTGGCCTTGGCACTTAGCGTGCACAAAGGTCGTCTTTTTGTATCTAGTGGCCCTGCTTCATCTTCCTCTCTTCTTTAGATTTGTTGTCCTAGTTTAATGGCACCTCTATTGATTCGCTCTAGACTGGCCTCCTAGCACTACCTCACAAGAGTACGGCATTAGGAAGGGACGCTTTGGGGGCTCGAAGGTTGACCGTAAGGAATCCTGGCCCCTTGATTGGTCAGAAAAGGTCGTCATAGCCGTCAGTTCTTTAGTTTGTTTCGTCAATTCAGTTTCAGCCCCCAAAAGCCGACGAAAGTGCCTATTCGGAGCCCTAGGTTGATCATCATACCAGAATGTCACAAATTCTTCCTCTTCCTCGGTGTTTTGGGATATCGTGCCTTTGGCAAATCACAACCCCGAGTCTACATTGGGGGGTACTCTAGTATTCGTGCCCATTGTTCTGTCGAGATATGATCCCTTCGGCTGACCGAAGAGTATCATGCTCGCCGTGCCGCCCCTAGGCCAGGTGGACCTCTGTTACAAAAAGTTTGGTTTTTGCTTGATGATTCGAGATGCTTCACATCAAGTCCAGCGTCTTCGGAAAACAATCTCATGCATCTACTCGTTCATTTCCAATATGTCTGACGTCCAGCGCCCAAACTATTCATCCTACCTTCCGAGGCCTCGTTAATTCACATGACGGTCCCACCAAGGGATGACAAGATAACCTCATTCGGAAACCCAAGTTAGTCAGGACTTTTGGTATTGCTTTTTGATGGGGCTCGAATAGCCATGTTCTTTGTGGACTCTCACGTACATGTATCGCATGGTTAGACGACTTGCATTCAAGTTGATTAGCGGATTGATTTGATAGTCTCATCGTCGCTAAAGCCTGCCCACTCTTCATCCACTTCATCGCTCATTCTCCGCCCAGGACTCTCCTCCTCTACCCTTTTGACCTCGGTCTCCGTGCTGTCTCGGACGAATCCACAAACAAAAAAGCCCATAGTCCCTTCCTCGTCTCCAATTTGGCATCGGATACATGCCTGCTTTTCATCCTCGCTCAAGCCACGCGGTGATGTCGTCTGAGAAGACTCCAGATTTCTGTCTTTCTGATCTTCGAGATCACGACCTCTGTGCGGCCACCTCATCAGCCCATCTGGCTGCTCGTCCCGTCTCATCACTCGCCATCCTCGTTCTGTTGCTACATTCCCACTTAGGGCTCGCAAGACTACCGCCTCGTTCTCTTGTCCGTGAATTGAACATGTGGAGTATGTTATGCGTCTTGCAGCTGGAAACGAGAATGCATGCTCAATGATCTTTGTTTGCAAATTTGCAAGCCTGTCAAGTCGTGCAGAGTCAACTTCACGAGGCACTTCTTCACTTTCCAGATCGCGATGTCCAAATTTACCATTGCTTTCAGACTCGTCTTGCCGCTTTCGCTTATTCGGCGTGCCCTTCCCCCAAACCTTTCCATCAGCACTTGCCTTAGTGAGTCTCGGGTCCTCGGGCAGCTGAAGGGCTGGCATATCATCCCGGCCTACAATGCCACTACCAGAACAACTTGGATCAAGAAGTAGATGCGTGACGTTCGTGAATCTTGCATCATCTGGGTCAAGCGCCAAGAAGTCCTGTTTGGCGAGAACAGTAACCACGTTGTCTGCGCCGGCCACGTTGACCATCTTCCGTAGTGCTTCGGAACGGAGCGGATCCCGTTCACAGGCAAAGATCTTCAGACCGAAATCTGACTTGGCAGAGTCGGTCACGGTCGATCGGTGGCAAATTATGGAAGCAAGATGTGTGGTCTTATTTCCAGGCGCTGCGCAAGCATCAAAAATATCACCTACATTATGAGAAGCAGAGTCACCAAGCAGCAAATAAGCCGGAAAGCACGATGCTTTGTCTTGAAGAACGAATTCACCATTCTTGTATGCCTGTGTCTTGATCAAGTCAATCCCAGGGGGGAGAGCAAGCAGGTCTGGAATATGCTGGTCTGCACAGACGAGCTTCTCTTCCGGAGAAGCACAAATCACATCAGCTAGAGTTGAGGTTTGTGTATATGCTGAGAATGTTGAGGACATCTGCTCCTGTATGGTGCTCTTGAGACAATTCACTCGTGCCCATCTCGGCTGGAGTCTTCCAGCTCCAACCTTCGTCGTGCGTTCAGCTACAAGCTTCTTCAGATCCACAATGGATGCGCAACTTCGTCTTATGCGGGACTTGGTAAGCTCGGCTTGTAATCGGGCTTTGTGTCGTTCAACTGCTAGTCTCAAAGGATGATTTGCGTTTGCGGCAATGCCTTTCTTGGAGAGTAGATGATCGTGGACGAGCAGTAGGGACAGGACAGGTGTCAGCTAAGGCATCTAAGTCAGTCAGCTAGTCAAAATGCACGAGTGGGGAAGGCCTCCGTACCTTGGACTCCAGTGCCAATAGGCCGGCATTGTCGATGACTTCTTTGAGAAGAGAGTCATATTTTGCAGTCTCGGAGATGAGTGCATATATGGTGGCTGGACTGGATTTCAGGTTTGAACCAGACTTGAAAATGCGAGATTTAAGCGAGCCCTTCTTTGACGACGCTGGCGAAAGGAACGACGCGGTTTCGTAGTAAAGCGACATTGCCGCGATAGATTGGTGAAAAATAGAATTCGCGCCTCCAGATTCTCCTTTCGGATAGAGAGTGCAACCTCTTGACCATAATGCCCATCGAATGTGTGGTAATATCGAAGAGATTAGCGGCTACTTGTACAAAAGCAAGAACTGAAAAAAACTGGGGAGGGCGGTGTTTGTCGGTGTGCCTCCACAATCGTTGCCAAGGGGTGATTCACCAGGGAGCTTTTCGCTTCAACGGCGGTTGTAGAGCTAGTTACGCAGGCAAAAGCTCTCCCTCAATTGTTGGTGCTTATGCTCTAAGTTAGAAAACTTAAGTCGCGCTACTTCAGGCAATCATGGCTCAGTGTGGAAGACTTTACCTGCTTTAAAGCTACTTCTAGATCATTCGGAACAGATGAAAGCAAGGCTGGAAGATTTTACAGCATCATTGGTTATGTCGGTCAATTCTAACTTAACGGACAGAAGCTGCACAATCTATGCGATGGCGGTACTCCTTAATCCTTCACTCCGAATACAATACTTTCACGATCACTGGACTTGAGAAACTCCAAGCCTACGTCCAACGCCTGCCAAAAGTACAGTACAATCCTTGAAGCCTTCCCCATAAGTCTGCTATTAGCAGCTGAGTCAAAGACGAATTCGAGCTTTATATCTTCACAGTCTACGCCGAGAATATCATCTCAAGATAAAAGCACTTCTACAAGTCCCGTATTTTGCTGATCCCTCGATTTTGCCAATTCCTTCAGTCGAAGAGATCGAATCTTCCTCAAACCTTCTGAATCAGTACTGTGCTCATCCAACTATACGTGTTGGCGAGCACTTCGTCGTCAAGTATGGCGAACTCGTGCACGCGTTGGAAGCCGACAACATAATGTTCTTTTACAAGCAAACAAGCATACCAGTTCCTTGACTTTGTGCTGTCTTCCGTTCGCTAGTCAAGCCTGCTGCTAGTAAGATCCCGATCCTGTTCATCGAAATGAGGCCGTTGCATAACCTGCAAGGAGAGTGTTGAATTGGAAGGTGATAGCTCCATTACCGATAATCGTGTACAGTATATTGCATGTCCCGCGCAATTCAAGCAACCGTGCAGCATGACCCTGACCAAGCCTTCTATTAGTTAACATTCCAGTGTGCAACATCAGAAAGGGAATCCTTCGCCTTTCGCTGACGACTTTTGACAAAATTTACCGAGGCCAATCGCGACTTCGACTTTTGGATTTGTAATAGCACTGGGGTAGGTGGGACACACCTGTTGCAGCTCTCCGACCCCTCGAATGCATACATGTCCTCAGTTCGCACCTTTCCCAACTGCGGCATTCTTCATCAAGGCGATCAATCACGCTATTTGACAGCTGATTAGGCTTACTACATGGCCAAGCACATGTTGTCATGGGCACCGAGTACGGAGCGTTACGTAGGAGCATTCAAGACCAAGTTTAGATAGGTAGGGACCCCTTCTTAGATGTGGGTCAGCGGCAGATGCAGTGAATAGCGTCTAAGGGGCAACGATCACGGCTAGCAGATACATCGATCAGTATTATTTGCGCCCTTGGTGGATATTCCACATTCACGAGCATTAGGATTATGCTCACAAGAAGCAGCGATGTACCATGGTCGAAACATTGCATGATCTTAGAACTTCGAGCACAGTTCCCAAATGATGGACTATTCACTGAGCTATCTGAAGCCACGGTAACATTTGCCAGGCTACCGCCTCCTCCGCGGTTCTATGGCAGTGAAAGGGTGGTTATGTCCATCGAGCACAGTAGCACTTTTGTTGGGACATGCAAGAATCTTGCACGATCTAGGAATGCGAAAGACCACCCGTTACTCGATCAGTTGCGAAGTGTGCCCCCATTATGTGAAGCGGGCGCCTGGAGCGAGGTAACGAAAGTTGTGCTGGACGTCACTGTGAATGCGAGCTGATGGATGCTTGGTTGAAGGACAGTGAGGTTATGAATTTCAAAGCGGGAAGCATTAGCCGTTCCTCAGATATTTGGAAAAGATACCGCCGCAAGCGTTGAGGTGGGACTGTAATGAAAGGCATCTGTTAATCTTTTGGGTGGCCGGCACTGATTACTGACTTGGGGTTGCATCCTTGAATGACTGAGGGCCTGGTTAGCGAAATCCAAATCATAATTACTCTCTGGTGGATACGAGCCCGCATAAGTCTTCTCTCACCATTATACGATTCTGATCAATGTTGAATCTCCGCCTTCAGCGAGCCCTGAGTCCGTGCTTCGAACCCCACGTCGCGGGCGCGGGTAAAACTTCCTTTCTATGAACTCCAATTTTTTTTTTTGGAATCTCAAAGTGCACTGTACAAGACTGCGCAGGCAACCTCAACGGGTTGAGTCGGCCTCACACTCATACCGTTCACAGTAACGGCTTCTGTCGGAATTCGGGACGCGATCAATTTGTGTCCTGATGGCGTCCCTATTCGCGACGCAGTTGAAGCAGATTGCCCTCAATTCCACCAACGAGCTTGACTTGAAGGCGCAGAAGGCCTCTCATGCAGAGTCTCTCATTTTCGAGAAGAAAATCGCTGGGTCTCAAGATTTTGATACGATCTATCAGATATGTCTAGAAGGCTATCAAGATCTGTGCAGGTTGGATGCGCGGTTCGACCAATTTCAGCGCAGTCTCTTCAGTCCTCAAAGCAAGAACCAAGATCGAACACAGATGACGGCGGATGAGAATGCAGCTCTGGATGCGGTGCTGGAAGTCTTCCTGGGGCTAACCGGAAGCAAGCTCCTTCTTCGGCCTGCAGTCAAAGCCATTGAATGGCTTATCCGGCGATTCAAGTGAGGTCTTCTCCTCCAGTTTGAAGGAATCCTGCTAATTAGTAGCCAGAGTCCATGTATACAACACGAAATTCGTCCTCCTGACATTTCTCCCATATCACCAAACCCCAATATTTCAAAACCTCCTCGCGATATTGCCTCCCAACATTCCAATCGAGTTTAAATTCCTAGGCCCATATCTGAAGACTGCTACCAATCCGCCACAGCACGCTATTGTGTACAGTGCCACCAACACTGAAAGCCTCTTCGCTGCTCTGAACAGCTATACGCTTCAATTATGCAGAGCTGGCCAGCAGCATGATATACTCTTGTCTTTCTGGACAAGCATAATCACGGAAGCTGTGACAGGCCAACTTGACCTTTCGCGGTCCGGCAGAAGAGAGGTGCAGCGACAGAGACAAGAAGATGTATTGCTGAAGATACTGCCCGTACTAAGGGATGGGTTCTCGATCCATGGTGTGCCAGATCTAACTACGGCGTGCTATACATTTTCTATGGTCCTTTCCACCAAGGGTAACCTGGCCGATAACGTAATTGACAGTTTGATGGATAGCGTTGCTGAGACTATATCAACTGAAAATCCCCGGGCCGCCTTTCTCTGCCTTTACCTCCTCTGTCGCCATCGATCTGAGTGGAGCGTCCCACCAAAGACCTGCATGAAGATCATGCGGGTGAACAACGTCGGCATACTTCTTCGCCAGATTGCTGAGGAGTTTGAAATTGACGAGTTTGTTCTGGCACTTCACAATGCTTCTCTTCGCAACCTCCAGAAGAAAAGGACTTATGCGGAAAAGATCACGTTTGCGGAGACTTTGATTCGTCTCCGAGTATGGGGACACGATGCACAAGCCAAGGCGTTGAATTCGACCCTGCAAAAGATTGGAGAGATCACTGGCGATGACCCTGTCGATCGTGCAGCCAAAGCACGTTTACTGGATATGATCTTCAAACTGAATGAATCCGAAGGATTCGAAGAAGCCATCAGGAAGGCAATCTCGAGCTCTGGCGCTGATCCAACGAAGCTGGAAGCAGATCTGCAGATGCTCATCAAGGAACCTACTGTGGCAGAGATGCAAGAAGATACTGGGATGGATGGTGAGCCCAGCACCAATGTCCCTGAAATTGACGCTGTGGGCGATATGTTATCACATATTCCATTGCGGACGGTGGATGAACGCTCTTTCTTGAGCCATACACCTTCGCATTTGTTCGAATCTCTGAAGGAAGTATTTCTGGTCCTCTGCCGCCACGACGACAACATCCAAAAATTCCAATCACTACCCATTTGGCAAGGGGCTACCGATCCAGCAGAACCTCTTTTTCTTTCGTTCCTCGTTCGTATTGCCTTCGGACGGTTTCCGGCATCCGCGCGCATCTGCGCCATTAGACTTGTCACTCTCCAGTTCCGATCCCTAAAAGAGAAGCTCGATGGCCAGGCACTTCTGCCTTATGTCACTGCAATGCTTGCCGACCCAGATGCGCGCATTCGCCAGGAAGCTGTGGCTCTCTTGATTGCGTTAGAAGAAAGCATGCCAAATGACCTTGTCGAAGGAAAAGATGGCAAACAGTGGGGCGCCAGCGATATATATTCGCCAGGGAACCAGTCCGTCAATTTGATTTGGCTAGAGTCCCAAAATGTTAGCAAGATCATCCGGCGGGTGTATCTACCGGTACTGGAAGAATGTATCTTGGACCCAACGCAGATTGCCCGTGCGCTGGAAAGCGCGTTTAAAGGCAGCTCTTCCAGGACACGGGTGAACGCCAAGACCGACTCGATAGAGTTGAAGAAGTCGCTCCGCCAGAATCTATTCGAACTTCTCTTGAGCCATCTCAAAGCCACGCCACTCTATGCTTTGAGGTTGCAGCTACTAATGATCCTCAAAAATGTCGATAAGGTAGGCTCTATGAGTCGTGCAAAGGAATTGTTGCCATTGGTAAAGCATTGGGCATCATTGAGCGCAGAAGATGCTGAAATGTCGGCTCAAGCTGCACAAGTTGAGTTATCGACGCTTGAAGCTACCATGGCTGAAGTGATTTCTCCGACAGAAAAAGACTGCATCCACAGCCTGCTCTCTTTGGTAACGAACAAGCAGATACAGCAGAGGTCCACCTTTACAGGGGCCATCTTTGACTACATGATCAAAGTTTGGCCAATGCTAGGGCCGGAACGACAAGTGGCGGCAACTCAGATCCTTTTCGACCGTGCTACCAGAAGTTCGGACATTGAATATTTGGACTTTTCTCGCCACGCTAAGGATGTCCTACTCTCTGTGTCACTCCCAACAGAGGCTTTGGCGCTGATTCTTGATGAGGTACACTCATCTTTCGCACGGATGAGAGACCACAGCCCCACGGCCAAACGTCGCAGGATGAGTCAAAACCAGATGGTTGCTGTAGCTACCACAAATTCCGATAGCATGAAGTCCAACATAGCGGCTATAACCTTTGCCCTGGAGTTGGTGGATAGCTCAAAGCCCGAGGAGCGGCCGCAGTTGCTTGGACCCCTATTTCAGCTACTAGCTGTTCTGCAATCGCTAAAGAGCCAAACCAGGACTGAGCTCTCATACCTCTTGTCATTAAACCTTGGTAGCTTGCTGGCAATTGTCCGGAAAGCCACTCTGCTCTCCAAACCGAACTTAGATGAGTCTGCCATACGCGCGGAACTCGTGATTGACTGCGTACGGATGAGCGAAAGCCCGCAAGTGCAGAATACTGCCCTTTTATTCATAGCTGCTTTGTGCAAGATCGTTCCTGGAAGAGTTCTTCACAACGTTATGCCAATCTTCACGATGATGGGCACTGGGCTCATGCGGAAAAATGACGAGCTTTCAGTTCACGTGATTGACCAAACTATCGACCTCGTTATCCCTCCGCTGATCGAGTCGCTTCGCGCGGAGCGGCGGGACGTTGTAGTGGGTACTTCGGAACTCCTCGCCAGCTTTGTGGCCGCGTTTGACCACATCCCTTCTCATCGTCGTGTGACGCTGCTTGGCAACTTGATCACGAAACTCGGCCCGGAGGATTTCTTGTACACTTTCATTGCGATGTTGGCAACAAGAGAAACAGACGACTCTGCGATACAGGACTCTTTAGCGACGTTGATGAGTGTTTTCAATACCGGTATCCAATTGAGCACGTTCGAAAGATATATCAACTTGATTGAAGATGCTCTGAAGCCGCATCCAAGTCAAGCACAAGTCCTCCTTGGTCTGAAGGAAAATGATTCCCCAATGGCGCGTCAAAAGGTGCTAACCTTGGTGCACGTCCTGTCGCATCTGCTGAGCACCGCTACTCTCAAAGCTGCTATGCGTGATCAAAGCAACGTAGCAAACATCCGGAAACATCTGCCTAAGCTCTTAGAGCAGGTTCTGGACTTGGCTCGACAAGCCAATGGCGACAAGGATTTCACTACGGAAGTAAATGCATGTCTGACCTCACTGCTCGAATTGCCCTCAGTCGTTGACTACATTGATACTGTACACGAGTGCCTCCGCCGCCAAGATAACGAGCTTCGATATAAGGTACTCAGACTACTTGAAATGCGCTTACGAAAGATCGGTACGAAGGATAGAGCTATACAGCGAACAGCAATCGCTTTCCTCACACCGCTTGCCGATCTCCTCACGAGAGAATCTGATATCAATGTTAAGCATGCAAGCTTGGCTTGCGTTGATCGCATTTCAGACGAGTTTGGACGCAGTGACACACCAGCAATCGTGGCAGTAGCCCAAGTCGTTGCTGGAGACGCCTGTCTGGGTGCAAATGACAAACGCATCAAGGTCATGGCTTTGCTTTGCCTTGCTTCAATGGTCGAAATACTCAAAGAAAATGTACTCCCGGTCATCCCCAACATGGTACCAAAGGCATTCGAACTGTTGCGTGAGAGTATCGCAGAAAGCGGAGAGGATCCCGAACAGCACAATGCTGTTTTCTCGCTGTTGTCAGGTGTCCTATCACATGTGCCCTACATGATCTCCGAGACTTACCTGGACAACATCCTGGCACTTTGCGCAGAGTCCGCTGGTGCCGGACTTGGTTCAGGTTGTGATGAGAGTCGTCACGAACTGTTGGAGCTTCTTGCCAAACGGCTTGACCTTCAAAAGGTAACTGAAAGCCTGCACCGTAACTGGCCAACTGCTGTAGAGAACAACATCAGGGCTGTCAAAGAGAACCTGGAGACTCTAAATGCGGCGATTGAGAAGCACAGCAAGTCGACTGTTGTGAAAAACGCGAGCCACCTTTCCGACTACCTTCTGCAAGCTTTGGATTTCAGGCGGGTACAGTTGACGATCCGGACAGAAGACAGCTTCTCGGACGAAGAGGTCGTAGTGGTCGAACACGTCCTAAACAACATTGCGATCGAGATGATCTACAAACTCAACGATACCTCTTTCAGGCCCATCTTCTCCAGACTTGTCGACTGGGGTATGAAGTGTCCAGGCATCAGGAAAGAAAGCTTTGAAAGAGCGCAGCTACTGCGGAAAACAAGCCTCTTCAGCTTCCTGGCTCACTTCTTTGGTACGCTCAAATCCATCGTCACGTCATACGCCTCCTACATCCTTGAACCGGCAATTGAAGTTCTGAAGTACACTTCGGGCTTCGTCCCCGCCGATGACGGTAAGATGATCGCGAAAATGGACGCCGACACTCTCGGCCTTTGGCTTGCCACCCTCTCTATGCTCCGCGAAGCATTCACACACGATGCAGACGCCTTCTTCGCCTCGCCATCGCACTTCGACAACCTCGCCCCAGCGCTCGTTTCACAACTCCGCCTCTCCGCCTCTGAAAGTCTCGCACAGCACGTCTTCTCAAATGTCATCCCAACAATCGCTGCCCTCGCCACCGCAGTGGTCGATAATCCCGCCCACTTGAAAACCATCAACCACCACATCTGCACCCTCCGTCGATCAGAATCAACCGCCGTGCGCATGGCAAGCGTCAAGTGCCAAGCCGCGCTGACGCAGAGTGAAGAGCTCGGCACGGATTGGGCGGAGAATTGCATCCGAACGGGTGAGGGGCTGGTGTATGCAAATGAGATGCTGGAGGATGACGACGAGGATATAGTGAAGGAGGTCAGGAGGTGGGTGTTGAGTGTCAATGAGATGCTCGGCGAGGATATTTTGGGAGCATGATTTGCATGTTAGCGTTGGGTTGATTGAGTTCTAAGTGACGGATTCGAAAAGAGTTGCTGGAACAAGATATCATTTAGGAGTGAGCCTGGATATAGATGCATGGCGACGCTTCCTCATGGGCAGGCCATTCGCAAAAAACGGTCCGCTAACAGAGCGCTTGTCTCTGATGACCATTAATGAACTCTCACCAAAGCCGCTATGCATTTAAGCCCATTCAAGACTCCCTCTTTAAGTCATGCTGCTTTCAATCCCCAACCTCACCACCCCTACCCCTAGCCTTACCCTTCACATTCCCTCTCCAACCGCCCCCAACACCATAGCAGCACACTCCTTTCATCTCGCACCAAGATCTCACCTCAAGTGCACTGACCTCACGATCTTCGCCTATCAGACCCAATCCCTCCGTATTCAGCCACGTTGCAAGGTCCTCAAGTACAATCGGGTCATACATGAGGATTTTCTCGTGCCACGTTGGGTCCCGTTGATGATTTCGTGTTGGTGACGCGACGTACTTTGTGATGGCGTCCGTGATCTGTGAATTGATGTCTGGCAAATCCAGAGCGCGGTTTTCAAGCGGCCTCGGGGTCGCCTCATCGAGCTCGGCGGAGATGGTAGATGGCAGTGTAAGAGGTGGTGTAGGGAGGCAAGCTATGGCAGCGTCACGTCCAGTTTGCAAAGCTGGTAGGGGGGGTGAGTTGGGCAGGCTGTGGAGCTTGTCGATGGTAATATCCTCGATGTCACTAATGTCAATTACATACTCTGCTGATACAGCCGACGCCTTCGACCTTCGACCTTTGTCCGCCTTGGATATTTTGGGCTCCTTCGCCTTGGGTTCAGCCTTCCGTTGCTTTGGGGTCTTTCCGATGTCCTCGTCATCTTCCGCAGCTTTTCGCCTAGCCGGCTTTGCAGGAGTCGCCGATTTGTCCCTCGGTCTTGGGATCTTCTTTTTCGCGACTTTCGGAGTCGGTCTTGTTGCAAGGCCATGGACTTTGCTGAGAATGCCACCATGTGTTGCTACTTCCAGCCCCTCGTCTGGTACATTCTCAACCGCCGTCTGGTTTGTGGTATTGGTATTCGACTGGTGCTTTGCTTCCCAGCAACTTTGAAGGACTTCAATCATCTTCTCACGCTTTTTGATTGGCTTGAAGCCATAGTTCTTAAGTTGATTGGATAGCTCGCCCGTCGTGAAACCGCTAAAGGCTGGCATCTGGAGTCTGGACAGTTCAGTCGGACCGCTGACACCGACTGAAACGGGGGCGCTCAGCTGCAGTTCATGGCCACCTGTAGATGGCTTCTTTGTCCCACATGCCCCATGTGCGCCTTTATCGTCCAGCGGGACTTTTGCTCTTTTACCCAGTGGCTCTGAAGCTACATGTATAGCTCGGCGTTGTGTAAACATGTTCTTCACGGCATGGGTAGCCGGCGTTGTAATGCCGATGTTGTCTATATCTAGCCATGCATTGCTCTTGGCAATTTCAGATCGCCCTAGATGACCGCCGTTGAGTGTATGTAGTGCCTTCTCTGGCGAACCTAATTCCCTGTGTCGCGGCGCAGTCGGCTCGAGCATTGCGTCTTTTCCGGTGAAGGCATGACGCAGGTCAGGCGAGTCAAACAAGTCAATAGTATCGATTTGGAGAAGTGCATTGTCATCGTCACGAGATGCAGTAGCCCAAAGATTTCGAGACTTGACAAAGCGAGACATGCCCTGATTTCCGCGCCGGGTGGCTGACCCAGGTTCGCTTGGAACAGTGTTCTGCGTCGGGCCAGGCGTATAAGTGAAAGAAGACTCGGATTGTTTTGTTGCGTCAACAATGTCACGGATGAAGGTTGGCGACTCATCCCGTGCAAGCTGACTTGCTGATCCAAAAAGCATGTCTTGGCTATCGATGGCCTTCATTGCAGATTCCGGCGACAGAAGGACTGGTGTTGGAAGTGGCTTCTTCTTTGCCTTTGTCTTCTTGGGGGCTCTTTTCCGCTTCGTCGTGTCCAGCGAAGGCTCTTGGGAATCCTCAACGTCTCTAGCCTGAGTTGCAGCCAAGTATTGCAGCATAGGCCTAGTGTCTCGTTCTCCCTGATCTTCACCGAAATAATGCGCCGTAGCAATACCCGTGATTGTAGTATATTTCTTCTTTGGTGATTTCCTCCGCTTTCTTGGTGCAATTTCCAAACTCGTCAAAGCAGGCGCAGGCTTGGGAGCGGCTGTGGTGTTTGAAGGCTTGCGTGAACCATTTTCTACAAAATCAATCCGTCGACGTTTTGTTGGGGCGCATCCTTCGTTGTCTCTAGAGCTGAGCGGTGACTGTGCAGATTCTCCTTCGTACCCAAAACTTCTCAGTAAGCCTCCAGGGAAAGACGATTTTATTGGCCCTTCTTCGAGCTCCAGCCCTGTCACGTTCTTGGAATCTCCCTTTGGTGGGGTCCAATCCAACCGCCTGAAAGGTGCCTTGTCCAGCAATAATGGGCTGAGAGCTCGGCTCTGGGGTCGCAGATCGGCCTCGGTGGTGAAGATACTCTCGACAATATCTTCGCCAGATGACTTTGTAGCTGCTAGCGGGGCAGGACGTGTCTTCCCTCGCTCCTCTATCAATGTCTCAGCGCTTGCAACTCTGGCGCCTCGATTAGCCCTAGGCATTACACCATCTTCCCGTAGAGAATCCACGTTTGTAAGTTTTGTGCGTAATCCCTTTGCAGCCTTCTCAGAAGATTGTTGGCTTTTCGTGACGCTAAAGGGTAGATTCTCAGAGCCAACTTTTTTGCCCAAAATGCTTCGTGCGGTGTTGAATCCGGCAGAGAAACCATCTCTCTGAATGGAAGCATTATTGAACCCTTTGTGACCATTGCGGAATATTGAGGATGGCGACGCAAAACCTGGAGAGGAAGATGCAGCAGGAGTTGGGGAGCGGGCGAATGGCCTAGGCGGCGAGGACGAAAGGAGGATGAGTGTTCCCATTTTCCAGGGCGTTGACGGTGCCCGTCTGCATAGTTTAGTGCACGCCAATTTTGCTACCTCATGTCGCCAGTAGGCGGAGTCCCCCAGTCGTGGTTGTTATCTCGTGCGCAACGGAAAGAAGCATTCGTCGCAGCTGTTCAATTTGATCATCGTAAACATCCCATTGTGTACTAGCCTAATTAGGATGGAGCTTGCTACTTTGTGGGGAACAGTTCTGCCACAATTGCAACACATCAGATACCTTCAAAGAGCAGATGAAGGCGAGCAACAAGTCTAGGTATTCTATATAGCTTCGAAGTCTTCTAATGACAAATAATGCAGTCCTACTGCATCTTATGAAGCACTAGATATGGGACAGTTGAGAGCACGTGACTGCGCGAAGAACTAACGGCACGCTACAATGGGCGCGTGATGCAGAGTTATCTCAGCTCCATCTTCTTTCCTCCTACCACACCTGCTGAATATGTACACCTCTCCCCGCCGCCTCCTCAAAGATCATATCACATGGGATTCCTTTGTCCACCATGCCTCGAACTCAGCGGACTCATACCAAATCCGACAGTAATACTATCCCCCCCCCTGAATAAACCAAGGTGGGGACATTTTGTCCCACTTTTGCAAGGGCCAAAGCATGGGTGCGCCAACCAATGAATCATCCTGAATCTTCTAGAATCCCACCTTCATTTGGATAAAACTGCCAAACTGCCGGCAGAATGTAATTGACGTTACAGATCTAATGGACTTGCAGCGTATCCTTAATCCCTCCTCTAGGGGCCCATCTGAGGCACCACACACCTACCTAGGCACGCCTGTCTAATCCTCCCAATTCACCTAACCTATAGGCGGTCCTCCCCCATCCACACCTACACGGCGCAGCCTAGAGACCTCACGAGACCTCAGACTTATGATTCAGACAGCACTCCTATTCAAAAGACCCTACAAAGAGATCCGTCAGGCGCTGTCAAGCTGTGATTGATGCAAATGGTGGCCCTACAAAGTATTAGGCAGATTGTAAGCAGTTTCCTAATGAGGAAAGCGGTGAAGAATGCGGTGTGTCCTCGGAAAGTGGCTGTATTTTTGTCTCCACCGTGGTTTATTCAGGGGGGGGGATAGTAGAACTGCAATGACGCCCGCCGCGAACCGACTCACATACCTCCAAAAGTGCTGGCATCGTCTTTTCTCAAATACCTTCTCGCTTTACTCGGAATATTGATCGACAAACTGATAGCAATATCGCCAAGAAATGCAGGATGATGGGAACGCCGGGGACAAAGCATCTCTGTGATCGCACTTTGGTCTTCTGCAGGCTCAAGGCTGTCGAAGAACGGATTCTGCTCGGCGAGGACTCAGGATTCAATACCCATCCTTCCGGTTCTGGCTTTTGGGATCAACTTTCCTCGTAGCTATCGAGCTAGTCCATGTTATGAGCTCGATGGGAGATGAATCGTAGGGCACATTGTTAAGGGCTGTGCAATGTTTTCTCACTAGCGTTCCACTTCTAGCTTCTCCTCTCGCCTAAAGCGAGCAACACGGCATGCACCCTGAGGCTAAGTCTTCCCGGAGAGTCCCCCAACGCCATGTACAAGTATCTGCTTTTCCAAAAGTCGTAGTCGAGTCATGTCGCTCCTCGGAGTGCAATGGCGCCAAGAATAGCCGTTTCGAGTTCCTTCGTTTCTTTACTAGCCAAATCAGTCCCGTCGGTACTGTTCAGTTGGGACTGCAATGTCTTGCTCTGGCCTTTCGACGACATATTGGTGGCAATCTTGTATGCTTTCCTGATCTTGCCGAGATCAGATACGGCTTGTAGATTCTGGTTGCTGAACTCTATGGATTTTCCCTCAACAGCACTCTGCAAATGGCTCCTGACACTTTCCAGAGTCACTGACAGTGAGGTGGCCACCTTGATGACAAGTAAATCTGAAGAAGTGTCACCGATTCCAAACTTGCGAAATGCTTCACCAATGTTGTTGTTGGGACTGAGCGCGAAGACGATCTCCGAATGGACGTTGCGAGACTTCAATCTTCCGTAAAGGTAGTCATTCATGGCTCGGAAAGAGGCTGCAAGGACATGTGTGCTAGTCAAGATCATACTTGCATCAATGAAAGCGTATTCAAAATCAGCATTTCCGTCGAGAAGCTGCTGTCTCAGGAATGCCGCATTCTTGACGTCGCAATACAGCGCGACATATAATGCCAACCCGGGCGGCATATGCGACAACTGAATTGTTTGGAGCATATTTGGAACTGGATATCCTTCCTGTGGGATAAGGTTCGAAGAGCAGTCTTTGCTGTGAGAGATGATTCAGGAATTTGCAACAAGGTCAATGCCAAGGCCTGTAAAATCTGGCTCCGGCCCAGGATGACGCCGCCCTGTGCCTCGCGGTTTTTCAGTACCGGAGTAAGTCGCAAAGATTTTTCTGTTCAGCTAGGTACTTTCGTTCTATAGGGTGAACGACGCCGATTTAAACCTGACCTTGAGATGAGCCTTGGGTGAGCCTTGGATGAGGCTCCCTGACCGCTCCCTGACCTGAAACTGAAGCCTGAGGCCTAATCTACTCCCCCTGCAACGCGGCTAAAGTTGAGTTTCATTTTGGGTTCAGCCGACCGTAACTGAAGGGGCTGAATGGAGAGAATTGCGGGATGATGAAAAAAAGACACAGGGGGCAGCGCCCTGTAACAAATGAATCACCACCACCCACCCCCCATCACCGAGGGCTATGCAAGCCAGCAAACAGGAAATGCTTGACTCTTCCAGTACGGCTCCCTGGCCTTCAGCCTACATACTGCGCACAGTAGACCAACAAATGGATATGCTACTTTCGCTAAAGGCCAGATTCTCTTTAATTCGTTTAATACAGTGATCCGCGTCCGTTTCCGTTCTGATGCTCTTAATTCTAGCTACGTTGACGCCTCAAAAGCAAGTCGGCTCACCTGATGCGAACTGAACGTAGCCTTGTCACTCGGTAACTCTTGCTCTCCTCTGGCGTGGCAGCAAAAGCGAAGAGGCTTTTATGTGCTAATTATATCTGACACCCCAAACGCCCGGCAGTTTCCGTGTCGGGGTCCCTACAGTGGTGCCGCAAAGTGGCAGCCCTCTCTTACAAATAGGCACCAGTATGCATGAAAGTAGCCCGTAAAGCCTTTTTTGAGTGTGTACTCAATTCAATGAAAGTTGCGTGGCCTACTAGCTTACTGATTCCTACCATACAATCCAGCGCTTTCAAAACGAAGTTTGCTCTTTGACGTTTTATTCAGGGTAGGAGAGGACGCATCCAAAGCATAGAATGATGGAGGAACCCAGTAGCCCGACATTGTCATCCAAATCGTCCGCGACTGAACTACCTATCGACCTCGCTGTTTTGGTATACTACCTAGTCAACCAAACGATGGACCCAAGAATTCTGAGAATGATAATCTAGGCTTCTGGTGACGGATACGGAATAACAGTTCTGCATGAGGGATCTGAAGATCCTCAGGTCGAGTGCGTACGGAACTGCGCTTGATGGAAGCCCACTGACCTTTTCCAAGTATTGTGGCTGTTCATGGGCTACGTGCGCATCCCATCGAGAGCTGGATGAAGGGCAAGGTGATGTGGCTCTATCATCTGCTTCCGAAAGACTTGCCAAACGCGCGAATAATGACCTACGGCTACAATTCAAACTTGGCCAAAGATGCGTCACCGGGACGCATCCGCGACTTTGCGAAAGGCTTGCTTAATGCCGTTGATAGTTATAGGGAAAGAGAGGTAGAAGCCAACATTGTGATAAGCCGCTGTTTATGAACTAAAGGATCTTATTCGCTCAGGATAGGAAGCGACCCATCATTTTTGTCTGCCATAGCCTAGGGGGTCTCGTGGTAAAACAAGTAGGTCAACGACATATTCCCTTCACAATTTAGCACTTGCCGTGCCTAACCTAACTGGCTGTTCCAAGGCTCTCGTTCTTGCAAACAACGAACGAGTATATCGGCATTTGAAAACGGCGACTTGCGGAATCATCTTTTTGGGCACACCCCATCGCGGCTCCGACTATGCGGACATCGCATCCCCACTGACAAACGTGATCAAGCTAACGTACCCGCGCTTCGCGACTCAAATCATCAAGTCTCTTCGAAAAGATTCGTTTGTATTGCAAGATCTTGCGGATGACTTCCGTCACTTGCACTCTGACTTCCACATAGTCAGCTGCTACGAACAAAAGCCGACGAAGCTGGGCTTGGTGAGCCTTGACAACATTCTGTGCGAGGTCCAAATAACTGAGTGTCTGCCTAATAGATTGTTGACATGGATTCAGCCGTGTTGAACATCAAGGACGAAGTGCAAGTCCCATTGGACAAGGATCACCACCAAATACGCCAATTTGCGGGACCGAACGACCCCTCCTACAAAACCGTATCCAGTTACATTCAAAAGCTGGCTGAACTTGCTCCAAAGCAGATGCAGGCGAGATTTAAAATTCCTAAGGCAACTGGTACGTGAATGCCGTCCTAACTGTTTGGGTGGGCTGTGTGGCGGCCGCGCCGAGTGCGGAGGCTCAGCCGCTTTGCCGCAACAAATCAATTTTGTCGGATTGTTGATCCGCGCCAGGCAGAGATGCATTCGAGCTGAAATGCTCTTACCCATGGCCAGCATATCATAATCTCTGTCCGTCGTGCGACCTTTCTCATCCTACATCTCCTCTTGTGTCAGAAATTCTCCACTGTAATTAACCAAACCTCCTAAATCTAGAGCTCGTTACGACAGCGATGCACGAACTCAGACTTGAACTCGGCATTGAAGCAGGTGGCGGCCCCGCTACAGGATCGAAGACCGTTCACATCTTTGATATACCCGGCCTTCTTACGCCATGTTTTACTGGCCGTGAATCCCTTCTAGATCAGCTCAACGACCTGTTAAAGCCTTCTACTCCCTCCAAAAGCAGTGTGCATGACTGTGCATCGTACCGAAGGGCTGCAATATACGGCATGCCTGGATCCGGCAAGACCCAGTTAGCTTTGGAATACGCTACACGCTATCGAGAGCAATATTCGGCCGTTTTCTTCGTCTCAGCAGCGAGACTATCCAAGTTGAACGATGGTTTTGAGAGGATTGTCTCCCTTCTTGGTCTCCCCGAGAGATCTCGAACCGAGCCTGGGATCAAAATTGCGGCCGCAAGAGCGTGGCTCGAGAACAGCAGATCCGTGGACGGCAAAGATTGGCTTCTTATTGTCGACAACATCAATCCCGACGTCCCAAATGACGATGATACAATCAGCAACGACAAGAATGTCACGGTAGTTGACCTCGTTCGCGACTTTCTCCCGCGGGAGGGCACGAAGCCTCGAGGCAGTGTCATTCTAACAACGAGGAAGCCTCGAGCAGCGGAAATAGTGGTCGGTGGTGATCCAAGTCGTTGCGTTAGCGTGGGGGAGATGGACGAGAAGGAAGCCGTCGATCTCTTGCTCCGTGCGTCTGGAAAGTCGAACGATGATGACAACAGTGCGTGGTGCATTGCCAAGGAATTTGGATGCCTTCCTTTGGCTATCAATCAGGCGGCCACTTGGATAAAAGTGCAGGACATAGGATTTGCATCCTTCTTGGACGATTTCCGGAAGGAAAAGAACGAGGTACCATTCAAAACTCCTCTCATTTACGACTAAGAAATGGAGATGGATATATAATATTGCCTCACGTTTCACTAATTCTATCCTTTAGATCCTCGATTGGAAAGACGATGATAATCCTCAGCTGAGCTCCTCGACTGCAAACCTCTACCTGATGGCATTCAGAGGACTGGCGGATAAATCGTCTGTTTCCGCCGACCTATTTCGCCTCTTTTCCTTTTTCGATCCGGAGCGAATCCCCCTCAGCCTTTTGACGGAGGGATCTCAAGGCGTACCAGAGAGTATGGAGCTTGGTAAAATGATTAAGTCCCCATTCAAGCTTTCAAACGCGCTTGCAGATATGCGGTCCGGGTCGTTAGCTCATCGACTAGGCTACGGCGAGGAGAAGGTCTTTTGGATCCATGATCTAGTCCAATATCTCTGTCGGCAATGGATGGAGCCTAACGAGCAGCGTGAGTGGGCGGAGCGCGCCATTGATGTCGTGGGTTTTGCATATCCAGACACTCTAGGCTCACTCGAAACCTGGGAAAAGGCCAAGGTATACCTGAAGCATGGTCTAGCCTGCACGGAGCATGCAGGTGATCTTCAAATTCAAACCCTGAATCTTGGAGACCTCATGATTCGGATGTCGTGGTTCCTGAGACAAACAGGAGACCTAGCTACAGCCACACGACTCGCAGTTCGCGCTGTTGATTGTGCAAAAGTTTTTGGGGAAGGTCAGCGTCAGCATATGAATTCGATCTCCAACCTTGGTCTCATGTATTATCAGCAGTCTCGTTTTAAGGAAGCTGAGGAACAATGGACTAGCGCGCTGGAGATGGCAAAGAAACTTCTGGGATCGGGCTACGTTGATACCGGAATCGGCAACAACCTGGCGCTTTTGTTCTACCACGAGGGGCGTTTCGACGAAGCCGAAAGACATCATCTCGAAATATATGAGAGAAGGAAGGATATTCTGGGAGACCATCACCCCGAGACTCTTGGCGCGATGGGATCACTTGCCAACACCTACCATTTCCAAGGACGCCTGGAAGAAGCTGTTGATCTCAAGAAACGAGTCGTGGAGGGCAGAAGGAAGAACATGGGTGAATCCCACCCTGAGACACTGGGAGGGAAAGGGTCATTAGCAACCACCTACAGTGATCAGGGCCTTCTTAAGGAGGCAGAAGAGCTGCAGAGAGAGGTTATGGTTGGCAGGCGGGATCAGTGGGGGGTCGAAAACCCTGAGTATCTTTCAGCCAAAGGGGCGCTTTCGTACACTTTCTACCTGCAAGAACGTCTCGATGAAGCCGAACAATATCAGAGAGAAGTACGGGATGTGAGGCAGGAATTATTGGGCGAGCAACACGTGGAAACTCTCGGAGCCATGAGACATCTTGCGAAAACACTTTATCTTCAGGGGCATCTCAATGAAGCTGCAAAGCTCCAGGAAAAAGCTGTGTTCGGGATGCAGAAGCTGTTGGGAGAAAATCATCCAGAAACCTTGAGCATTCGTGAAGAACTATCAAACACTTACCACGACCAAGGACTTCTCCAAGGGGCTGAAGAACTTCAGAGACAGGTGGCGAAAGAGAGGGAGAAACTGTGGGGAAGGGACCATGGAAGGATTCTCCAGTCCATGGAAGCGTTTTCCAGAAAGCACCAAGGCTTTGCTCATTGAAATTGATATCATGGCTTATAGACATATCCCTAATGTCACTCACAGCTGCCTCACTCATCCTAACTCTGTAAATGGGGCTGAATAGCAGACGATGTGTTGATATCGATAATAGTGTTGCCAGCACTGATTTTGTGTATCGCGTATGAAACGCGGAGCAGAGCAACCACTTCGTTGATGCCAAGACTGTGGCGACGCGCCGCAGGGGCCAACGTCATTTGACTATATCAAAGCTTCGTCCCGCACTTCGCATTCGTTTCGTCACTTACAACCTTCATCTTCCACACACCTAAAGCAAAGGTCATCCAATATGTCGTTCATCCTTCGGAGACCGTTCGCGGTCTCTGCGGGGCTCAAACAGATGTCAAAATCATCACCAACGGTCCGCCTCTTTCATAACTCCCCATTCAAATCGAAGTCATTCCTCATTTCGTCAACGAAGCCGTCACCATCAAACGCCCTGAAGCCGAAGACAGCATTTCAAAATGCGTTCAAGCGTGCATATACACCGCCACAGACATACCAATTGCCGACAGGCAACCTCACACGAAGGCTACTTTACGGGGCGGCCTTGGTTGGTGGTACAATCGTCGCCACGAATCTCATTTTCAACCGCGAGACCCGAGAAGATGGAGGGATGCCACCGTTTGAACGCGAATACCTCAACCAGACATTTTTACACACTGGTCTTGGTGTCGGTATCATTGGTGTTGCTGCAAGCACGCTGCACAGATCCGGCTGGTCATACCGGTTAATGGCCACGAACCCGTGGCTTGTTATCGGTGTTGGCTTGGCCGCCAGCATCGGTACAATGTATGCCACATTCCACACTGACCCAAATAAGTAAGATCTACCCACTACTCATGAGAACCGGACCAGGCACTGACCTGCCTTCTAGCTACATCCAAAAATACGCCCTCTGGGGTGCCTTCAACGTCACACAAGCTGCCATCCTCTCGCCACTCCTCTTTATGTCTCCAGCCCTACTAGCTCGCGCCGGTCTATACACAGTCGGTATGATGGGCTCCATTGCCTTCGTTGGCGCAACAGCCAAGCAAGAGAAATACCTCTATCTTGGTGGCCCACTCCTTGCTGGTGTCGCCATCGTCGCCATCTCTGGCTTTGCTCCCCTTGTCCTTCCAGCCACCGCAGCACGAACACTGATGTGGACCGAGAACATCTGGTTGTATGGTGGATTAGCAGTCTTTGGTGGCTTTACCTTATATGACGTGCAGAAGATCTTACATCATGCCAGGATGGCAGAAAGAGGGCTGGTAAGGAAAGATGTGGTCAATGAGAGCATCAGCCTTGAACTTGACTTCCTAAATATCTTCATTAGGATGGTGCAAATTTTGGGTATGTCTCAGCGGAGGAAGACGTAACGCGTTGCTGAAGGGTTCATTTGCTTGGTTCGCATTGCGGCGTTCATCGTGGTTCATGGACAATGTTAAAATGAGACAGATCTCCTCTCAAAAGAGATTGGACAATTGAAGCTTAGTCTTTGCTTTCAATTCGGGCAACTTCCAATATTTGTTCTTCCCCTTTACATTGACTCCGGCCTTTTTTACTTGCCCCGAACTATTGAACAGCGCTGCTTCGGGCCATTTTTCAATTGCTGGAACCAAGGACATTATCGTCTGGCAGAAATTAATTCTACATCTGACAAGATATGGATGACAAGAAGCACCTTCATTACGTGGGAAGTATTTCGGGCCTTTGCCGTTATTGCAATATTTTCGATTGACTAGAAGGACTAGATTCAGCAATATTTGGGGAGTTGATCGAATGATTCCCAAGGTAGTCCTGCACAAACACAGGTGAATTTCGGGCGTCCACTCACTCTCTTCACGGTATCGCCTGGCAACCGCGAACACTTTCTGCCACGAAATATAGTTTCGACATTGTCACATTTCTTCGAAGTAAGCAAACCTGCACACTAGCAAAAGACTCAATTTCGCATTCTCGGTCCAGTACAAGCCACGTTGATGGAATTCCTCAATATGCCAGCCATACCGAGAGCCCACAGTTTTTCCTCATCTTAGAGGTTGTGCACGATCGGTGTGCGAGCGAGCCCTCCATGCCGCTGATTTGGTAGAGCTCTGAAGGAAAACATCAACCCTGTCTACATGCATGAGCCTAGTTGGTTTGCCAATACTTTTCTTCACCGAAAGAAAAATCATCGGGCTTGACAGTCACTCGAGGAGGAACCCGCTACGTTATGGCAACAGAGCGTGGTCAAGAAGAGATGGCCAGCGATAGGGGCAATTTCAGGCCAGATGGTATGCCCTGCATCAACACCTCTTGTACGGAGAGTATCGCATCTCTTGAATACCAGGTTGGTAAAGCAGCAGTAAAGGTCAGCAGGCTCGAGCGACAACTGCGCCAGCAAGAGCAGGAGACGGAGCGTCAGAAACAACGCAACGTGTCGCTGTCAGCTAAAAACGATAGGATGGATGAGAAGCTCAAAGCTATGGAGGCCGTCGTGGTCCAGCACATGCAAATGAAAGATTCGCTTGAGAAACTTGAAGCACCGCCCTCGGCCCTCCAGCAGATGCGCGAAGAGCGAGAAAAGGTTGATGCACTGCAAAATCAGGTTCAGGCACTCATGGCTTCTTCTCTAGCGCTCAATGCGGCGGCTCGACTGGACGACCTCTCGGAAGACCTGAGGAGACACAAGGCATTCATCGACAACTACTGCCGAGCCACCGAAAACACCTTCCGCCTTACAAAGGAAACAGTCTACACCTACAACAGCGATCACGTCGGCGCAATCAGAGACATGCTAAGAAGAATTGAAGACGACGAAGCCCGACTGCCGGTCAGACTAAGGACCCAGGTTGAGAAGAACATGGAATTGCGCGAGCTGAGCGCTCGCCACCAGGGTTTGGCGTTCTCGAACGGTAAGATTACCAAGCTGCACCGAACCGCTGCAGACAAGGACATCGACAGGACTCTGGAAGGGCGAGAGCCTAGTATCCAGCATCGGGAATCGTTCATGTCAGTAGGCGCTATCAGCAACCATCAGGATCGCACGCCTCAAAATAGTGCCGACGAAAATCCGGAATATGGACAGGTCGACGTCCGCCCGCAAACTAGTCACAGACCCTCCAATTTCCATGGTACTTCAGTCGCAGCAAGAAAGAGGAATAGAGGTGGAGGTGCAGAAGCTGACGCCCAGATAGAGAGCTGTGATGGAGGAGACGCGAAGAAGGTCAAGCGTGAAGACAGCGAGCACACTCCTCTTTCTGACCCGCGCCAGCTCAATCGCATAATTTCCCCTTCCCGTCAACGTCGTGGTGGTGGAGGAGGAGGCAGTGTCGGGCACCAAGGATGATTATGATACTCCGACATGGAAACGTGAAATGTTTCGGGATACGACATCTTCATATCTATCCTCAACAAGAAAGATCGCCTGAGCAATCATGTATCAACACCGCACTCCGTGCTTGCAGCCAGCTTCTCTGTTGTGCTAAAGGGTTCAACCCATTCCTCCAATACCACGTCTTGTTCACCGCATTCGTGGAAGGGAAAGTATGTGTGTATGCCAAAAGTTTTGTTTTGGTGGGTCAAGTTACTAAAGCTACGCTGGAACGGACATCAACTTGTCACAGAGATGGCCAGCCGGGCTTTGCCCTAGGTTGTGTATTTCATGCTTACTCTTGGATTGTGACCTACGTACCATAGAAGACTGACTCGATAAATTTACGATCAATGGGGCATTCAGTAACCTAACTGTCAGACGTCCTTTGTATCTGAGAATAGCATGACCCAATACCAATACGTCATTCATATCTGTTCGGTAAGTTCCAAGTGAATAGACCATGGATTCTTGCCAGAACGTACTCAACTAAATTGGAAGTGTGGTGGGGATTCCCGCTGGGAAATGGCCACCACTTGCTTGGTGTCTCAGAATTCATCGACGCCGACTCTGACTGGGAAAGAAGCTTCCATTCTTCGTGGCTCTCCATTCCGGTTTACTGTCTTGGGCGCTTCTAACCTCAACGTTCGGTTCCTTGATCCTTCGGAGTTCCAGCGCTCTCGCTTGACTTAACCCCCATACTGAATAGCCCTTGGTCACGCTTTCCTCAACGGAACGCCTCAGAAATGCGGTAAACGCTGCGGCGGTCGGCATTTTCTGGACACCCATTGCCTTTAGAAAGTCCGGAAAGGTGTTCACAGCGTGAATTCGCTTGATGTCGTTGGCCAATCTGGTTGAGGCGCCCTTTGGCGGCGCTCCATGACGGTCAAACATCTCGTCCCGGAGCTGTGAAACGGTCTTGCGGAGGCCGCCGGTGGCCTGACTTGTGGTGAGACGAAGAAGATTCAAGAACATCAGCAGCCTGTACGATGTTTTGCTCGCCTCGAACGTCTTTTGCAGGCGGTATTCTGATACAGTAGAGGCCTCCATATAGCTGAGTTCCGGCATGCCGGCCCCCCTTGCATCAAGCATCCAGACCACATTCCGTGTGACAGCCTCCTTTATGATCGCCATGGTAAGCTCCTGCGTCATTTCGGTGTCGCTTATTAGCACAGTAATTAGGAGGTGGCCAAAATTCGGACAGGCTCTCTTGGATGTTTGGCCTGAGAGGAAGGCTTGGAGGGTGCTGTTGGCGGATCGGACGACCGCGGGAGTAGCTAGGCAGAGGAGGAGGTGGAATAGATGGAAGTACGACTCGATAGCTTTCTCGGAGGCGTGCTTGAGCGTGCTTTGTGGAGCCTCGCTATAGCCGTAGCTAGGGCGCTCAAACGACTTAGATGCTTCCTGGCTAAGCTTCACCACGACGTCATTCATGAAATGATATATCACGTTGACTGGTGTTGGGGGATCCAAGTTTGCCGCTGTTCCAATACGGGTTGCTGATGCGTTGACTTCGTCTTTGACAGACTCGTAGTGTCGAGGAGAGATAGGTAACGGCAGCCAGTGCTGAAAGGGTAGTCCTTGTACAGAACGACGTATATGGAATTCCTTGTACGCTTGGAGACTGAGGATGTCGAACTCGCTCTCCAGGGTACCCACGCGTCCTCGTTTGACCACATTTACCCCGACGCCCAGTTGCGCGTCTCTGAAACTTTCCTTAAGGCAGAAGCATTGCAATTCGCGTGTACGGATCAGGTCGAATCTAGTCATAACGCCCCCCTCACCACCGATTCGACCCCACGCCTTTGCAAAGCCGAACAATTCTTCTGTGTCTAACTCGTTGCATATTAGCAGAAGGATCTCATCCGGCAAGCTTGTGAGTTGTCGAGTGATGCTTGGCGAGCCAGCGCCAGCTGAGATTTCTGGATCGACCTCTTTAGACGAGCCGGCTGGAGCTGTAAGAGGCAATGCAGGCTGTATCATGGCACGCCATTTCGCCTCCTTATGAGAACAAGGCGTTAATGTCCTCGGCATTGTCCCCGGATGACGGGCACTCGGTCTTAGCGTTGGGAAAGGCGCTGTTGACAAACCAGTCATACGCTGACTACCTTCCTCTCTAAGTTCCCGTATCTCAGATCTTTGCACCTCAGATTGTTGAGTACTAGGCCCAGGGTCCGCTCCAACGCCAAATCCACACTTGCTGCATAGATGCGCTGCCCAGGTGTTATGGTCATTGTTTCGCCGGTAGAACGTGAGATCGGCTACACCATGGGCTTGCTCAAGCTTGTCGCTGCCGAAGAAGCTCAGAAGTTGTATGGCTATTCCTTTAAGCGTATAAGCTGATGTGTATCCCTCTGCCGTGTTGAGAATGGAAGCGCATATATAGCTGCCAAAGATATTTGGGTGATTGAGTCTTGACTGAATAGTGACTGTCGGAGCGTTGAGGGGATACTCTGAGCCAAAATCGACGCTCAAGTGAAGGGGGTGACCGCCGTTTGGCCTAAGTATCAAACAAGCCTTTGTGACGTCCTCGCTTGGGAATAAGGAGATGTTGGGGTAAGGCTTCGCTTGCAGCTCGGCAATGTCACGTAGGAGGCGTTGACGAAGAGCCATTGCGGTTGAGAGAGACAGACAGGGCGAAAACGGTGATGGAGTACGGATGTCGCCGATTTGTGTAGCAAAGCAAGAGATCTGGGAACTCTCAGAGAGGAGTTGACTGCCAAGGCAAGAAGTTGGGGTGGTGCTAGTGACCAGACCGGATATCGGGCTAGGAGAAAGTTAGGGAGTTGGTGAGGAAAGACAACTAAGGTCGAATTTAGGGACAGCCAAGGCTGGTGCCTGTAGCTTCACTTTTGATGTTGTGACTCATGAAGAAAGCCCGAGATGCTGGAACCAGGGAGTTTGGTGTCCAGTACTTCGCCGCGTTACCACAGCCTTGCCCTTAGTTGCATGTGCCCCCATACTAAGCCGCCCCATCTGTAGCGCCGCCTCGTCACCGAAGTCGCAAACATCATCACTCTTTGTCTCGATTGCAACGACCAGGTTTCAAGCTACTGGCGAAGAGGCCTCTCAGTCGGTGTAGATTAAGTCTCCAGGATATCAAAGCAGCGATCTGGCACGGCAAAGACTTCCTAGCCAGGAGCTAGGAGAGCTCGGGCTTGGGTGTGGGTCGCGTACGTCTGAGTAGGGTATTTTGTGCCTCAAGTTCGCTCAGACCTCACCGGGTGATACGATAGGAGTAGCTAGGCAGCCATACCCCAGAGTTTAACAGATCCAACTAAACGCCTCCCCCGGTCGACTTGGCATTATGCAATCCAATAACTCGTCCTGATTGCAAAACCCGAGCCTTAACCTCAATCGTAATAGTTACCTTGCTCGAGTATCAGCCCACCTCTCGACACGCAATCGGGGTAAGCGAATTTCCGTATCAGAATTTCACCGGTCTCTCTCTGCACACTTGCAAACAAACGTGCAGACTATCTCGGACTCTTCGCCATCCTCACAATCCGTGTGATCAAGCGATGTCTTGGACAAAAGGCCCGTATAACTAGATATGAATTCTCCTCTTTTGACAAGTCTCCTACAGTCTCTACAGCCTCTATAGTCTCTACAGTCTCAAAACTGAGTTAAGTCTCTGCTCAAGAGAAACAGCTTTAGCACGATGGCGATCTCCCAAGACCCTTTCGCCCCCTAATTGTGGTCATGGGTGCTATAGGCATGCATGGAGGTAGTGTCGTTAATAGCCTCCAAGCTTCCGTTAAACCCTATCGCATGTGGGCTTTGACGCGGGATGCTTCCAAGCCCAACGCTCAAAACCTTGTCAAACGCAGTGTTAAGGTTGTCTCTTGCAATATCTGCGTCGGGACGAGGCCGAGGTACGGAAGGCTGTCGAAGACGCGTCATATGTTTTTGTGGGAGCTCTCGAACGCGTCAGATCGCTGATGTGCCCATTAGCAAGGCTACTACAGGCTGTAACCAATTATTGGAAGCATGTAGACAAAGCACGCGAAATTGCCGAAGGAAAGCTGATGGTCGACGCTGCTAAAGCTGCGGACATCAAATTATTCATCCTCTCCTCTAAACCCTCCGTGACGAATCTCTTGAAAGGTAGGCTCGACAAGGTTTCCCATTGTGATTCAAAGGCAGAGACATCCGATTATGCCCGCTCGACTGGTATTCGAATCGTCGATATCCACGTTGGCGGACGCATGAGTAACTTCGTGTCATTCGCTAAGCCCCAATCGGCAGGCGACGGATCGTACGTAGTGGCAGTTTCGTGGAAGCCGGAGTGTAGAATGCCCCTCATCGATACCTACCACGACGCAGGTCTCTTCGTTCGTCTTGCCATCGAGTCTAATGGGTTTAAAAAGGGCGATGGAAAGATAATTTTCGCCTATGCTGAGTGGGTCACTGTGGGCGATCAAGTCAAAATCCTGAGCGAAACTTTAGGCAAGAAGGTGCACTATATGCAGATGACAGATGAGCAACTAAGTAAGGGAATGCCTGAACGCGTAATAGACGACATACTGCAGATGTACCGATATCATGAAGAGTTATGGGGGAAGACTTATATTCGTAGCAACCGCGAAAACCTAGCAAGGCGACCTCGAACATTCTCAATGCTAACTACTTATCCTGCGTGCCGCCAATGACTTTATTCCGAGTTTCTGGATTACTTCGGTAGTTTTGAAGAAGCAACCAGGTTCATTGCCTTCGTCCGTGAGTACATCAATGGTGACGCTGTCATTCCACCGCAGCGTTCTTCAATGCAGCTCATCAGTCGATATAAATCTAGCAACAACGTTCGTTCTCTTCGTTCTCTGCCTCTAGGCGACCTCTCTTTGTGCTTTGGCATCAGTTCCACACATGGAGATTAAAGGCCTCTAAGTAGTACTATGGAGTTTCAGTCGCTGGACAATCTGATCGTGGCCCCTAACCGAAGCCGCCTGTAGCGCATTACCGTAGCGTCCGCCCTGCGCGTTGACATCGGCCCCCTTCTCGAGTAGCCGCTTGACGATCTGGTCGTGGCCCCTAGCTGAAGCCGCCTGTAGCGCATTACCGTACCCTCCGCCCCGCGCGTTAACATCGGCGCCCTTCTCGAGTAGCCGCTGGACGATCTGGTTGTTGCCTCTAACTGAAGCTGCCTGCAGTGCATTACCGTACCCTCCGCCCTGTGCGTTAACATCGGCCCCCTTCTTGAGTAGCTGTTGGACGACCTGATCGTCGCCCCTAATTGAAGCTGCCTGCAGTGCATTACCGTACTCTCCGCCCTGTGCGTTAACATTGGCCCCCTTCTCGAGTAGCTGTTGGACGACTTGGTCGTGGCCCCCAGCTGAAGCCGCCTGCAGTGCATTACCGTAGTATCCACCCTGCGCGTTAACATCGGCCCCCTTCTCGAGTAGCTGTTGGACGACCTGGTCGTTGCCCCTAACTGAAGCCGCCTGCAATGCATTATCGTAGCGTCCGCCTTGCACGTTGACATCGGCTCCCTTCTCGAGTAGCCGCTTGACGATCTGGTTGTCGCCCCTAACTGAAGCAGCCTGCAGTGCATTACCGTAGTATCCACCCTGCGCGTTGACATCGGTCTCCCTATCGAGTAGCTGTTGGACGATCTGGTCATGGCCCTCAATTGAAGCCGCCTGCAACGCATTACCGTAGTATCCGCCCTGCGCGTTGACATCGGCCCCCTTCTCGAGTAGCCGCTTGACGATCTGGTCGTCACCCCTAATTGAAGCCGCCTGCAGTGCATTACCGTACTCTCCGCCCTGTGCGTTAACATCGGTCTCCCTATCGAGTAGCCGTTTAACGATCTGGTCGTGGCCCTCAATTGAAGCCGCCTGCAGTGCGTTACCATAGTATCCGCCCTGCGCGTTAACATCGGCGCCCTTCTCGAGTAGCCGCTGGACGATCTGGTCGTGGCCTCTAACTGAAGCCGCCTGCAGCGCACTACCGTACTCTCCGCCCTGTGCGTTGATATCGGCCCCTTTCTCGAGCAGTTGCTGGACGATCTGGTCGTGGCCCTTAGCTGACGCCGCCTGCAACGCATTACCGTAGTGTCCGCCTTGCGCGTTGACATCGGCATTCTTTATCAGGAGCTCTTCGGTGATAGAAGCGAAGCCTCCCATGGCTGCAAGTCCTAATAACGATTCGCCTTTGTCATTTTTTTGACCAACATTCACCAAACCAGACACCCACCAATCTGACAGAACCTTGTGAAAGCCAAATGCACATATCGCGAGCGAAGCCAGAGAAGAAGGTATGAGCTGTTCATATATTCCATTTAACGGAATACCAGAATATCTCCGTCCTCGGCCAGCAAAAAATTCGGTGATCATCCTATACCAGCTTCTGTAGGCAAGCCCACTATCATTCATGGATCCGAGGAACCGTCTCAGAAGTATAGCTAGGCGATCATCGATCCTTTCTTCGCCGTGCCTTTGGACGTGGGTTGCCCAGTGAAGCCTTGCATACTGTACAATGTCCCTAATACCGCCCTTTCTGTCTTGTTCATTTGCAGGCCGTGGGTCCAAATTTTGTTGAATAGGGTCATTCAGCAACGAAAGACACACCTTCGCTACAAGACCGTTTGCCTGGCTCTGGTTCCAATGATTATTTTCGAAGTATTCTTGGACCGATAGATGGGAAAATCGACAGACTCCCAACTGCTGGTCAACCACTAATAAATTGTGGCAGGCGTCGAGGACGATACTCATGTTGACATCCACAGAGACTTGCGCATCCGTCTCAGGATCTTGGCAAACCGCAACAACCAATTCTGCTGGTGATAACGGGGTACAAGAGCACATAACCCACTGGAATGCTCGATTCGCAATTTCCGGCGCGATCCCTTTTCGGGCCCGAATCTTTGCATAAATCTCATCATATGCCTTGTCAAGGCTGTCGGGAAGCTTACCCAGACGCTCTCGGATATCGCATTCGAGTGGTAATAACTCAAGCAGCTGCTTAATCTGCAAGTACACCCATTGGAACCTAGATTTTGCCCAGGTTAGGGAAGGAGTAAGATTAGATGCCGGTGATAAATGTGCTACTTACATTCCTTCGCTCTTGTCCACAAGTGTTTCGCAAATTTCCTTTTTCAGATCACGATTAATTGAACTTTGCCAATACTCCGGGCTATTGTTGAGCTTGTCATTCACAAACTTAGCTATATCATCCCGGTTGTCCGTCGCTTTAATATGCACGTTCGGCCCGCGCCCAAAGCGATGCTTAATATCTTGATCAGGACGGCTTGATATGAAAATTTTCACAGGTTTCGGTGACTGAGCAACAAGTGTGTCAAGTATGTCCACAAGCTGTGTCCGAGTTTCTTTATGGCATTCATCCAGCGCATCCAGAACCAGCGTGGTTTGTGGATAGGTTCGGACCAGTTGGAGAAGAATATCTCGACTTTCCTCAATCTTTAGTTTCCCTGAAGCAAACCCTGTTTTTCGTTTCTGGTAATAAAGCTGAACAAGCGAATGTTGTATCGCATCGCCATTTCGGGACAAGGAGAGTTGTCTGGCAAAACTGCTCAATATCAATTCCGGGTCCCGAGGGGCAGATTCGTTGCGGTCGCAGTAGAAATAAGCTAGCGCTTCATCATTCGGATATTCCCCGAAACTATCAAGCAAATCATCGACAACTGAGGAGACAAGTTTTGTTTTTCCGGCTCCAGCTAATAGGCTTTGTCAGTAAGAATCGCAAGTAGAGTGAATGCAGAACACCTACGAATTCCATGTAGCCATAGTATTGTCGACGCGCTAGATCCTCGCCACTCTCGATACCGCTCATGCCTCAGCAACCACTCGCCGGTCCCGTCCGTACGCTCTTTACGCGCTGTGTAGTGATTACTTTCGTACTGAATGTCTGACACCCAAGTCAATATCTCCGATCGTTCAGATTCATCCAATCTGTCATGCAAAGCAGCCACCCGAGAGTCGACGCGGACAATGGGTTCCTGTAAATCCACCAGCAACTGTTTGAGTCTTTCACCACATTCGCCCAACTTCGCTCGACTATACGTGCGCTCACAGTTGCTGGCTTCAATGTCCACCCGCTCCTCCAGGCTTTGACACTCGCCAACAAAGCTGGCGACTTTATCAGGGTTCAGAATGCCATGAATGGCTCGGGCAGCAACGTTTTTACCGTATAGTTGATTCGCCGTAGAGAGGAAACGTAACATGGCAGCGTACAGCGTTACCAATGCCGATTCCAGGTTCGCCACTGCCGGTTCCAGGTTCACCACTGCCGATTCAGGGTTCCTCATTGCCGGTTCTGGGTTCGTCTCTGCCGGCTCCAGGTCGGCTACTGCTTGCCCAGACCGCTTGTCGCGAAGGTAGAGGATTTCATATATCTTGCACCGATTGATCAGGTATGTCACTTTCTCGACGCCGATAAGTAGGGCTCCCATCTGTTGACTTTCGGCTACAGTCATCTTCTTGAGTATTAGCTTCATTTCGGTTAAGGCAACAGATTCCACTCGCACCTGAAGTAGGAATCTAACTCCCGCCCATGGCAATGCAACATGGACCGGGTCAAAGTTCGCCGCGACATCGCCGACTTCCTTGAATTTATCTATCCAGAAAATGATCTTCTGTGCTAAGTCACGGAGAATTATCTGCCGACCATTGAGCTTGAATTTCCAGCCTCGGTTTTCGCAGTCATCTCGTTTCTGTTCAGCAATGGTGCATAGGTGTTGAAGTATGCCTAGATCTAAATCTGAGTGGGCTTGAAAAGCTGCCTGGTCCTCTTTTGAAAGGGTCTTCAGGGCCTCGGCCCAGAGATCTCTGACTTGAATATTTTGATCTCGTGCACCGGTTGAAGGGGATTCTGCCGTCTGATCGGCCAGCTCAGTCAAAGTGGGTGCTGTGCTAAGAGTCGGTTCCAATCGGTTGGCCTTCTCTGTGCTGGACCCAAGGACAGTCCACTTCCATCGCTTCCATGGTTTCCTTTTTCTTTCGGCATCGCGTAGTTCCATTTGTGAAAATACGGTCCGTGCACTGGCAAAGATGGGGATGACAGAATGGGGCAGAATTTGGAAGATTTTAGATGTCTAGATTCATTGATTGCGATACTTGCAAAAGATGCCAGGTCAGAGCCTTTCTCGTAAAGTTCGCAACCCAAATCTCTGGAGCCTTCCCGCAAAGCTTAGAAGCTTCAGCCGTGTGGGGGCTGAATTTCTTGTCACCATTATGGCTTGATGGCTTGTCTTTCGCGCTATGACATATCTGACAGAAATGGCACAGCAATTGAAATAGCTGCTAATGAACCCTAAAGAATTTCTCCCAACCTAAAGGTGGCTATAAAGTGCAAACCCTTCAATGGGCATGTCCACTCCCTGTCTAAAACCGGAACTGTTTGGTCTGACTACCTTATCCTTGAATCCATTCCTGAAGTATTCACTTTTGAAGGCAGCACAAAGCGGATTTCGTCTTCATATTGGAATACTCATCATTCTTGAAAACCCTGTCATGGTAGGTTAGGTAGCTATCGAGAATTTTCACGGAAAAGCCATATGGCTTGACTGAGTGTACTAGGCTGACGAACAGAGAACAGAGGGCTTTAGAGAGCTCCAAAGCCGGGCTTGTGACGAGCGCAAAGAGACCGAATTGATTGGTAGACCGAATTACCAATCATTGCCCGATTCAGGGCCTTCGCGACTGATGCAGCTTCTGAAATATCATTTGCACCGAGGTGTCTACGTCCAACACGCCCCTCAATGCACCCAAACCACCGCGGAGTGCCTAAACTTCTTAACTGGAAGCGGCTTCTAGGCGGCTTCAAATACTTTTCACAATTATACAACCCACGATGCCGTCGGACAATCAAAACCTAGATTGACAAAAGCTCTCTTCACCGCGATTATGCTAATGCAAAGTTTGATTGTTTACCATTATTGGTGGTGAAACCTGTCTAGAAAGATTGGTCGCTGCATTGGAGATTTTTTTTGCGTTGGGGGGGGGGTGTTACGTTACGTACGGCGCTTGCAGATGCAGAAAATGTTGAGGACAAGCTGCACATCTGCGACGATCCTGGCAGTTGCCATGCAAGCCCTGGCTTGACACTGGACGCTAACACACGTAATCGTCAAACAGATCCACGTGGGCCAAAATTTCCAATCGTTACAGTAATCTGGCTTTGATGTCCCAAGAAAGCCCCCCAAGTTCCAATGTTCAGGGGCGTCTTAAGCCCCAATTTCCGGCTTTTGTATACCATTTTAGGTATAGAGGCCTATTTTGTATGACGATACCCACAAAAATAGTCACCGAATCGTTACGATATCCTTCTAGAGGAATTATCGTTATCTTTCACGTGAAGTTTCGTAGGCCTGCGGAGCCGAATCGTGATATCATGACTCTGGGATCGGTATGGGCGAGTTTTCCTCTGAACCATGCTCGGGGGCTTGGTTGCGTCTTGGCAGGACCAGTCGATCAGTCCACGTTCATGCAAATACCAATCGCTAAGATTCAGAGGTTCAGTAGCCCCACCCTTCGAAGGGTGACTGATCTGTTCTTGTGGATCGGAAATGTCAGGCCACACGTTACAACGGCTAGAAAAGGGACGTCTCAGCGCTGATTCCGGAACTCTACTTTGTCCATCACACATATCCCCTCTATTTGTGAAGAATCAATCGTGACATTCTGTCCAATTCTGTTACTGACATCAGCCTCTTGGGGCTCGACGCATGTCTTAGCATAGGGCTTGACGGTGCGGCCTTGGCACTTGGTACACACAGGGGGTTGTCTTTTGTACATTCTACAGGTTAGCAATTGATGACCTCTGCTCTCGTGTTCCCCTTCGCACAATTAGAGTCAAAACAGCTCAATCGTTGCGCCTGCCAACCCTCCAGACCTTCCATACCTTGACGAATAATGGGCAACGAAAACGCCGACACCAAGAGCATTTCACCCTATGGGAAGGCGCGGGCCACTGTCAAGGACACGCCGTTGAGTGAGGACGAGCTTCGGAAGACGGACGCTTACTTTCGAGCTAGCCTCTACCTATGTCTGGGCATGCTCTATCTTCGCCACAACCCTCTACTGAAAGAACCGCTCAAAGTGGAGCATCTCAAGCCTCGATTGCTGGGACACTGGGGTTCTGACGCCGGACAAATCTTCACTTACATCCACTTCAACCGCTTGATCAAAAAGTATGACTTGGACTCTATCTTCATCTCGGGCCCAGGTCATGGTGCTCCCGCCGTACTTTCCCAGGCCTACCTAGAGGGCACCTACTCGGAGGTCTATCCAGACAAAACCCAAGATGAAGAGGGCATGTGCTCCTTCTTCAAGCAGTTCTCTTTCCCCGGTGGCATTGGCAGCCATGCTACTCCAGAAACACCAGGCAGTATTCACGAAGGTGGAGAGCTCGGATACTCCATTTCTCATGCTTTCGGCGCCGTCTTCGACAACCCGAATCTCATCGCTTTGACCATGGTGGGCGACGGTGAGTCCGAGACGGGCCCTTTAGCCACCAGCTGGCACAGCACCAAGTTCCTCAATCCGATCACCGACGGCGCCGTTCTCCCAGTTCTCCATCTCAACGGCTACAAGATCAATAATCCAACCATCCTAGCCCGCATCAGTTATGAGGAGCTAGAAGCTCTCTTCATCGGCTACGGGTGGACGCCTTATTTTGTCGAAGGAAGTGACCCAGATACGATGCACCAGGCCATGGCGGCCACCATGGAGCACTGCGTTACGGAAATTCGCAAACACCAGAAAAATGCACGCGACTCGAAAAAGGCATTCCGCCCCCGTTGGCCCATGATCGTCCTTCGCAGTCCTAAAGGCTGGACAGCACCCCGAAAAGTCGACAACCACTTCCTGGAGGGCTTTTGGCGGGCCCATCAGATTCCCATCACTGACGTTCGAACAAACCCCGAGCACCTGGCGGTATTGGAAGCGTGGATGCGCAGCTATAAGCCTGAAAATGTTTTCGATAACCATGGAACGTTGATACCCGAATTGAAGGCACTGGCACCGGAAGGCAACCAGCGAATGAGCGCCAATCCCGTTGGCAATGGTGGGATACTGCGCCGCCCGCTGCGCATGCCAGACTTCCGCAGCTTCAGCGTCGATGTTCAGAAACCTGGCGAGACTTCTTTCGGTAGCATGGCCTTGTTAGGAACCTTTTTCCGAGAAGTGATGCGTGAGAACCCGCACAACTTCCGCGCTTTTGGCCCTGATGAGACCGAATCGAACAAACTGGCTGCCATGTACGACGTCGGCAAGAAGGTGTGGATGGGTGAATATTTCGACGAGGACGCGGATGGTGGCAACCTTGCGTTTGCAGGCCGAGTGATGGAGATGCTCAGCGAGCATACTGTGGAGGGCTGGCTCGAGGGTTACCTCCTTTCAGGTCGACACGGCTTCCTCAACAGTTATGAGCCGTTCATCCATGTCATCGACTCGATGGTCAATCAGCACTGCAAGTGGTTAGAAAAGTGCAACGAGGTGGAGTGGCGAGCGAAGATCGCGTCGCTTAACATACTCCTTACTGCCACGGTATGGCGACAAGACCACAACGGCTTCACTCACCAAGACCCCGGCTTCCTTGATGTTGTCGCCAACAAGAGCCCCGAGGTGGTTCGTATCTACCTTCCGCCGGATGCAAACTGCCTTCTGTCTGTCGCCGACCATTGTCTGCGAAGCTCCAACTACGTCAACGTGATCGTCGCGGACAAACAGAACCATCTGCAGTACCTCGGCAAGGAAGCCGCGATCGAGCATTGCACCAAGGGCGTTGGTATTTGGAAGTGGGCCAGCAACGACGAGGGCGACGAGCCCGACCTCGTCATGGCCAGTTGTGGCGACGTCCCGACCATCGAATCTCTCGCCGCCACCGCCCTCCTCCGCACACACTTCCCCAACGCCAAAATCCGCTTTGTCAACGTCGTCGACCTGTTCAAGTTGATCTCCGAAAAGGAGCATAGCCACGGCCTAAGCGATGTGGAATTCAAAGCCATCTTCACCGACGACAAGCCCATCATTTTCAACTTCCACTCCTACCCCTGGCTCATCCACCGCCTGACCTACCACCGCAAGGGCCAGCACAACCTTCACGTCACCGGCTACCACGAAAAGGGGAACATCAACACTCCTCTCGAATTGGCCATCCGCAACGGCACCGATCGCTTCAGCCTTGCTATCGACGCCATTGATCGCATGCCCGGGCTGCAGAACAGGGGATCAGGGGCAAGAGAGACCCTTGTGAATAAGCGCATCGCTGCTAGGAACTATGCGTATGAGAATGGGATTGATATAGAGGCCGTTACGGACTGGACATGGCCTCTTTGAAAGGGGGTCTGGTTGCTATTGTTGGATCACTAACTCTAAGGCTCTAGAAGGTGAGGCATTCTCCTCGAAAAGGTTCCCTTTAGGGCAAATGATTGAAAGTAAGGAAGCTGGGTATACGATTTAAAATCTGGGTGAGGAGCTGGTGGGCAGCTGAAGGGGTGGGTAGAGGGTAAGGCTGTACTGGTTTTGTTACATGTGTAGTGTAGAGGATTCAAAGCTTGACGAAACGAAAATGCGCTGAAAGGGTTCATTCATTAGTTTCTAGCGAACTTGATGGGTTCGGTGTGGTAGATCATCTGTTGCAAAATGGATCCTGGGTGTGTCAAGTTGCCAAGCTGGACATCCAAATTCCGATCTCGCGACGGCGATGTGACTTGCGGCTGGACGGGTTTGCACAGAGCTATCTGGACATGGTCAACTGTCCAAACATGAGCGAGCAGCTTCCGAAGATCTAGTTCGTCACGGGTGCTTCCAAGCGGAAGCTTTTGCAGCGAAAGACAGGTCACTCTGTCCATTTCTAGTGGATGGCTTGAAAACTGCTGCGGATGTGAGGAACTAGGTATTGAAGGTGAGCACAAAAGTAATCTGAGTAACCTCCAGAGGGTGAGATGTTGCACCACCCCTTTTTGAGTCTTTGTGTGCGGCGCTGAACTACCGTCACTATGCCAAACCTATATCTGTAGTACACCTTAGCTTCTTACACATGTGTAGGTTTAACTGGTCACGGAAAGCTGAAAGAGTTCTCTCAATCTGAGAGATCTTATCCTTGCTCCACACGCATCCCAACGCCCTGCGCGCACTTTTGAACGTAGTGAGTTGGTTGAGCTCCGGATCTGTGGATGGATTCGGCGACTTCAGCGCGTCCGCCAAAGCTCGAGTCTTCTGTGTGACATCTCTAATATCGACATGCTTTTTCCAGCATCTCATAGGACGAGTTGTATATCTCATAGGTCTTTGAGACAAGCTTTTGGGTGAAATCGACAAATTGCAGAACGTTAGAAACTAGGCGCGCGAGCATCAGAGCCTCCACGCCAGCACGGCCTTGATACAACACGAACAGGAAACAGGGTACACCAGCGATATCGGACAAAACGTGGACCAGAAGGAGATGAATATCTCGTTATTGATGGCAAGAAAGGTCCAGGATTCGTGATCATAAGAGGTGGTGGCAAGGCCGGAGCGTGGCTGTGCTGTTCAAGACAGGGTTTCATTCGCCGTACTCATCAAATAGGTGGCGATCCTGAAATTCAATTCCTTGCTTTACAGCCCATGCAGTATTGAGGGCAATTCGGCGGCGAGAGCGGAAGAACAAGAAAATAAGACAAGGTGTAAGGACGTTTCCCCAGAAGCTTAATTACGCTGTAATTTTGCTTGCACATGGCAGCTTCAGCGATTACGGCCGCTAGGGGCATCTTCCGCAAAATGAAGCTTGGGCATGGGCGTGACGCTGGCGTGACGCTGGCGCCCAGATTTTGTGGACCGCTTGACTTTAGTCTATTTTTGCGGATAGCACGGAACAATAACAGGGCCTAAAAAAGCGTGGCCCATACATTGAAATGGTGACGGTAACATAGTAGTCTAGAAGCGATGAGCGTAGACATCTGCGCTGTTTGAAAACGAACCTGAAGGCTTCATAGCTCCTTTCATTCCTGGCGACGGCCTGTATGGAGGCGTAATTTTGTGAGACATATCCTTGCAGAAGGTGAGACTAACTTGGTTGCCCTGATGTGGCTCAATTACGTACCGTAAGAATTCGTGCGGAAGGAGAACAGCTTCTGAACTGCATAATTATGCATCCGACACGATGGAACATGGAGGATAGGGAGAGTAGGGATGGTACGTTAACGAGATCCTGTCACACCGGACGCTGGTGACGCTCCCTAGACTCGTACTCTCCTGCGACTATGGCTGATGTACTTGACTATCTCAAAGGCACACATCCAACGGTGCAAGCGCTGTTCAAGTACGTCGTATCAGCAATCACCGAATACTTCGCGATCCCGGGCAAGGAGCTAATATGGCCACAGGAAAGTAGATGTTGTGAAAGTCTACGCTCTAATGGACCATGATCCGCCAGATAATATGACTTGGGACAAAGCAGTACTCATCGGAGATGCGGCGCATCCGTTGCTTCCAACCCACACTCAAGGAGGGGGGCTCTCAACATAAGCCTGCTGCGGCTCTCGAAGTCATATTCCAAGGGGGCTACGTCCCCAACATCTGAAGCTGTTCCAGAATATCCGACTAGCTCCTTGTGATGTTGTGCAGATCATGTCAAACAATTTTGTTAGGACACCGGGGAAGGTGGAGGAGTGACGGGAAGTATTACAAGAGGCCGTTACTACCTCCAGATACCATGCTACTCGGGCAGGCGTACCATGACTTTCTTCCGGCCATACAACGTTTTTGAAGAGTTTGCGGGGACTGGGTGAAACGAACAAACATTTTCAGAGTTTGAATTGTGAATATGTGATTGTAAACTTACCTAACATTTCAGGCCTACTGTGGTGGTGGATTCATTGCACCAATATCTGTCTTTGACGACTAGATGGTAAGAGCAAGACAGCCACAACAATGCGTCGTCATGCCGCAATGGCGCCATGACAAAACCCATGTCTACTTTCTCCTTTGGGTTGCCGTTGGGTAAACTAGTTGAAACTAGCGTTGATCTTCGCCTTAAGGGACAGCAAGGGGCCCTTACCTGAACTGCACAGCCACCCTCGTCACGCTTCACCTCGTCTATTGAAATAGATCTATGCCATTGGTCGTATGAGATGTCGTGTAGAGCCGAGTGGCGTCACGTTGCAACAACGAGAGCCCTACACTTTGTTCGAGACATGTTCGAGACGAAAGGAGTTTGGGGGAATTGTGACGGTCCAGGCGCTCGCTTCAGCTAACATTCTCTCAACCAAGCCTGTTCGAGCTCTATGTCACAGCCAACAGCAATACGATTTCAGGGATGCGAAGCCTTTAATAGATTCTGGGATTGTTAGTAGTTGGATAGTAGTAACAACAGACGGCTGACCAGAGTCAGGAATAGTTGCGCATACATTTATCCTTACAACTCTTGTGGGGAATTTGGGCGTCGATTGGTTTGGGATGAAATGCCGAAATCCCTCGGGAGGAGGCATGGATTAGGAGCGGGTTTTGCGGGATCCACAGAGCCCAGACAGCGCAGTTTGGTGCCCAAGCCAAACCCTTTGGGTTCGCGTGAGAGGATTTTCAGGCTCGATCTTGCAACGCTGCCTTAGACGCCATCTTCCATTTCAATTCAATCAACACAGTCTCGCTTGACAATTCGTGACGTCCATTCGCTTACACCAAACCATCTCCAGTCACGAGTCCTTTGGCGGTGAAATGCCTTGACCTCCGAAAACCCTCCCGCTTCATCCGACGACATTTCGGTGCAAACTCACCGCTCCCCAACCGTTACCGAATACTCCCTTCGCTACCGACAAATAACACCGTCACAAACGCTCTTGAACAAGACCCCGGACTACCGCGTTGGTCGGCTGTCCGTCGACGATCTTTCGGAGAGAGGAGCTCTAGTGAAGTGTTACGAGGCTTCGGGTTTGGGTGTGGGTCGACATAGGACAATCTGGATAGGCGCACAGCTGAAGCCTTCCCTGGCTGGGAGGCTGGCAGCGGAGATGGCATGGAATACTGAGACACAAGTTCTGTCAAACAGCTTATCAAGGTCGACGAACAGGATAAGACGGTACCCTTTGATGGCATCGGAAAACACTCCACGACGTCCCCTACGGAGCCCATCTTCCCTCCACTGTAGTTCAACAGGATGCGCACCTTTGTTTCTTGCACTCGTTTTCACCATTTTGGGTCTGTTGGCTTCTTCAGCACAGGCCGCCTACTTGAACTTTGAAAATTGTCTCAGCAGCAACATAATAAACTCGAGCCCCCAATTGCTTCAATTCGTTCCTTACAACCTCTCGGCGACGTTCAATACCTCGGATCCGAATTTTCCACTCAACGTGACGGTCTATGGCAATGTCAGCGGACTGGCGACAATACAACCATACCCGGCGCCCAACGATCCACAATGGTCCAACCCGAACGATACAGTGGGTAAGATTATCGATCTGAGCGTGTCTAACAACAAGTATACGACTATGTTTACAAAGATCGGCGTCCTAACATACACACCATACCAGGCTGCGTCTAGATTCTGCAATTCTAGCGTGCATGGTCCATGCCCTCTGGGTCCAGCTTTCTACGTCAACCAGACCGATATTGCAAGACTTCCAGCTTTCTCGATCGCCCACGAGCTCGGGTCTTCGTACGCATTCACGTCATTTAGTACAACATTACGAGTTACCTCGGGCGATGCGAACGCTCAAGAGCTTGCCTGCGTGTCAGCTACAATCACGCCAGGGCTGGGTGGAACGTTGCGCAACACATTAAGATATCTGCCTCTGGCGATACTGATCATTGTTGGTTTCGCCACAATCTTCGCCGCAATCCGTAGTCCATGGGGCTCAAAAGACACCTTTCGCTGGACGTCCAACTATGGCCGTGATGAGGACCTGCTTCGCCTGGTCACGCCTGGCTTTGGCGACTGCTTACAGTACATCCAATTTGTCCTTCTCACCGGCAGCCTAACGCTAAACTACCCTGGTTACTACCAACCGGTCGTTAGCCAGGTCGGTTGGTCCGCTCTCATGTTCAACGAAAGTTTCGTCACCAAAGGCAATGGAACTCAGAGCGTTGTTGATGGAGTGTACGACATTAGATCCAATGGCACTTATGGTCTTGACCGGATGAGCCAGCTTATTGGCATGACTTCGGTGCGGGATGTCTGGGCGGGAATGATGGTGTGGCTTATGGTCATCATCGCGGCTGTGTTGGTTCTGACCCAACTTGGCTTTGCTTTGAGATGGCTGCACCGTCGCATCAAGCGAAATCCCCCCGAAGATCTCCGGTCAACGAATTGGCCCTTTACGGCAGGCAACGTCATTCGAGTTGTCTTCGTCTACTTTCTGCTTCCTCTGGTCTCACTATCCATGTTCCAGCTTGCAATCGCATCACAAGGACCGAAATATGCCGTCGCAATCGCGGCTGTGGTTCTCGTTGCAGTGATCGCCTTTGCTGCATGGCTCCTATATTTGTTCACGAAGACAAAACGACGATCAGTTATGTTCGACGATTTACCAACTGTGCTTCTGTGGGGCCCACTCTACAACACATATTGCGATGAACAGGCGGCTTTCGCTTTCGTACCCATCCTCATTGGATTTCTACGGGGCATCGCCATCGGAGCAGTCCAGGCATCGGGAATTGCCCAACTAGTATTACTAGCCGTCTGCGAAATTATTCTCGCGTTGGCACTGAACGCAATCAGACCTTTCCATTCGGCGACTTCAATGAACCTTTACCACACTTTCTTCGCGATCTTACGATTGATCATCATCTTCCTTAGCGTCGCCTTTCTTCCTGCACTCGATGTTACCGAAGGCACCAAAGGGTGGATTGGATATGCGATCCTCCTTTTGCATGCTGCAGCACTTGTATTTGGTTTCTTCCTCAACGCAATACAAACAATTGTGGAGATTGCTGCTCGACTGGCTGGTGCAGGCGCACGCAAAGACGGGGGAACACCTTCACGAGGTGGTCTGGCGAGGGTGTTCGGAATGCGCCAGCTTTCCAAAAGAGTACCGCGACAAGATGCTGCTTCACGTCACAGCATGGCTTCTGGTGCCATTTTGCTCAGCCCCGACCTCGATTCGAAATCGTTGCAACTTGAGCCCTCGAGAATACGAAGCATGTCGGCCAGCTCCACCCTACTTTTGAACCAGCAGGGAGGCGAGAGACATGCCAGCCAGGTCTACGATCCAGCCAGCCCCAGTGCTGGTTATACAAACGGAAGCCCGTCAACGCATGACGCTGCAAGTACCTTTTCTCGGCCATTGCACCAACGTTATAGTGGAGCCGTCTCTCCGACCGGTATAGCCAGCCTCAAGCAAGTAGGATCTACTGACCCGTACTATCGTAAACCAAGAAGGCCAACCATGAACATCCTCTCTGGAATGGCTGGTAAACAGAGCTCATTGACAAGCGAGGATACTTCAAAACAGACGCCAGATCCACAAAAGCCTGAGCAAGTTCCCCAGGTAGATGCCGGAGAGGGTGCTTCTATCTCACGTAAGGGAACACCGGCTCCACCTCATGCTGAGTCAGGAAAGGATGAAATTGATGACATCGCAAATGAGCTACCTCGAACCAAAACCGACTATGCTGTTCGAGAAGTTGATTTCTACTACGGGGTACGCGGGCCTGCACTCTCAAGCGGCACGAGAAGATTGAAAACAGGTCCGGCTGACCCCACTGGACCGGTATCGTCAGCCACAGGCTGGTTCAAAGGCATCTTCGGTGGCAAGACGAAAGAGAAGGGCAAAGGCTTCGAAGTCGTAAGAAGTGCTCGAGCTCCACCACATGGGTTGATGACTCCTAGTGAGCGCCCGAGCACGGTGGAAGACAGCTACCACGATGCTGAGGAAGAGCACTACCATGACGACGAAGGGCCGAACCGAATTGTGCAAAGTGAAGATGCGAACGGGCAGTCAGACCGACGAGATACTGAGCTTGAGGGCAGTGTCAGAGGGCCTTATACTGATTCTGAGTTACTACCTTCAAGGATATCAGCAATCGCACCTTCGCTTCCATCAATAGACACTGGAGGAGGCCTTGAATTGCCCAGTCGTCTCGGTTCAATTGCTTCTAAAGCCACCGGACCTGCTCCAGCTCCAACTCTTGCTCCAGCTCCTGCTCCTGCTCCTGCTCCTGCTCCTGCTCCTGCTCCTGCTCCTGCTCCTGCTCCTGCTCCAGCTCTAGCTCCGGCTCCGGCTCCAGCTCCAGCTCCAGCTCCAGCTCCAGCCTCTGTTCCAGTTCCTGCCGTGCCCCTAAAAAGCTCGCGCAGGTCGTCACAAGATGCTAGACGATGGAGTGCTCGCACAGCGTCATCAGAGTATTCAATACCTAAAGGAAAAGAAGTTAGGAAAAGCCACAGCTACTGGCCCCCTCCACCTGGGGTTGAGGGTCCCGTCAACCGCGCCTTGAGTCCTTCGACCTCTGGTAGGCTTCCCTTTGCTAGCGCAAAACCCTTCAATAGTAGGAACAACCGCATGTCAACCGGAGCCGAGTCGATTGCATCAAGCGTTCTACGAATGGACGATGATGCTGAGAACCAAGCGCTGCATTACACCTACCATGACCAGCAGTCATCGTCTGCTCTGGGTGCACATGCGCCCGATCTTCGCGATGATCGGCCTTCGAGTGTAGGATTCGTCCAGCAACATCGTGCCAGCGACCACATTCACCATAGTCCTGACTCGCCGGAACTTGCGGGAAGTAGTGCAGAGTTCATTGGAACTGCACACGGACCATATTCAAGTCCATGAGCAGTTCACCTCCCATCTACATATTCGTCCAACAAGAAGCCAACAGAAGACTTTTATGCCCGTTCTCTCTTTTGTGCTTGATCTGGCAGCAAGATCGAGACTACATCCTCGAATTTGGTGCCCAGCCCATTATCAACCTGTTCCGTGATGAATGAGACGTTTCCACGAATTTCATTGCTCTTAGCAAAAAGTGCGCCATAATATCGGATTAAGCGAGCGATTTACACATCTGGGAGTTGCTTTTAGTGGCCTGTGTCTATTGCCGTATGCCCGCAATGTCTGGTTTGAAGAGGGGGTTTCGTTGTGGTACATGATGGAGCGCTGTCCACATGGCATGATAATTGGATATTACTGCCTTTCGAACCATGTATCGCATGTACTGAAACCTATGTATATCAGTGACAGACGAGATGGGTGTCGTGCAAGCGACGTATTCCTTATCGATGAATGACCTACCATATAATGTATCTTATATTGAAGCTGTATCCGCGTTCTCGAGCCTTGATCCTTGACACCCCCGAGTTTGATCTACACAACGTCATGTAAAACGCTACTCGGATAAGGGCATAATTAGGCAATACTTACCTCGGCGAAGACTGCCACTGCTCTCTGAGATGATATATAACGCCCCGAAGCGGTGCCAAGATCCAATCTCCATTAGTATAGCCCGCATCACTGAGGATGTGCTTCCCCGGAGGAGGCTTCAGTCCTGGCTCACCTGTAGCATCGCTGAGGACTCGCAGATCGTGAGTAGAGCCTTCCCCATCCAGGTAGAACGAAGCGGAATTGTATGTCGAAATTGTAGACTATGATTACGTTCTGGGAGAGCCCGCCCTTGCGGTTCCTCCAGGGCAAAGTAGGACTCTCCAGAGACATGCGCCGGGATATGGGTACCATCCATTGCACCCACATATGTATATATGCAGCCAAACTATACAAATGTACGAGTTTATGAGCCTGCAAGTGGCAACCGACGCGTGACCTATTCGCCACAATGCTCAGCAGGAGCTACAACGCCGTGTTGAGGGGCTATTGTACATACAGTCACAGAATCACACGTCGTACACAAGCAAGAGCCAGGGACTACGATAATACTGACAATACCCGAGAGACGGGAAGACGGGATGAAACAGGTGGGGACATCGAATCTTACACCCAAGGACACCCCAGGCCTAATTAGGCACAAACCTGCACGCCACCAAGTGCAGCAGCAAACCAGCTCCATTATCAGACAAGATCAGATGTATGGCGCTATAACACACCAGCTGAACAATTCCCAGTGGTTCTACGTGCCGCCGCCGCCGCCGCCGCCCCCGACGCTGGCGCTGCCTGTGTAGGGGCCACCCCTGCTGCCAAAGCAGCTATCCTAGGCCTGGTACAGATACTCTCAGTGGCTCTGAAGGATGACGAACCGGAAGACCAGACTGAGGCAGAATGGGTCACAGGTCGATTGAATAGGCCGCGCTTGCGGTCACGACAGTTAAGGCAACATAGAAGGCGCGACAGGAGGCAGGCATATGGGCCACCTTCATCCTATATTCGGTTCCAGTAGACATTAGCCATGGCGTCAGGGGAATGGATAAAATGAGGATGAGATTTACCGTTGCAGAGCTTGGCCGAATACCGCCTCTCTGCTGCATCTGCAAGACATCCAGTGGTCTTATAGCTACCATCCTTCACCACAGAAAGCTCTATGTATATTCCTTGCGCGCCTGTCCTGGCCCTTACGCCTTGACGACATGATGGACTGGTTTGGTTGCTCGCGGTCGCAATTATCCACGATCTTTAACGACGTTGCTATCTTCCTTTTCCAGTGCTTTCGAAATAAGCTCTTCTTCGACAGACGGCGGCTGACACAGCGACGAATGGAATAGTTTGCTAGGGCCATGGAGCGACAGGGAGGAGGAGATCGAGTATAGGACTAGGTTGGTGGAATAATCAACCAGATTTGCCGACCTACAGATAATCGGCGAGAGTATTATTCAGGGTATAAGAAAGCCCAGGGGTATAAATTCCAGGCAGTCATTACCCCAGATGTAATAATAATAATGACCTTGCTTGCAGGCCCCACAGAAGCTTCATACGGAGATTGGTATGTCTTTATGGACGGTGGGTTTGAGGCTGGGATTGTGGTAATCTGGAGAGATGAATAGGTGGACCGGGACCGAAGGCTTTTCGTATATGGAGATCCTGCCTGCCGTGACTCGCGGGTAGTGATGGGGCGCATATAAAAAGCCGCCTGGGGCACAGTTGACATCAGAACAAGCCCTGTTTAATAGGGAAATGTCAGCTTCCAGGATCTTTGTGGGTTGTAAGTCTTAAAAACGCTTACGATTGTATAACTGTCTAACCAAAACGCAAGCGAGTCCCACCCTCATCATCAATTTTTGTTTCCTGAGGATCCATTTACCTATTCTTTCTTTTATTGACTGGCAGCGGAGCCGCGAGGCGGGCGATAGACTTCTCTACCGTCAGCAGGCGTCTGGCATTGCATATCCCGAGGCTAGGCGTACAGCCCCCCGCACCGCACAGAGATTTGGCCCTCGGGAGAGAGACCCCTGTTTAGCGGGGTTACAGGGCAGAGGCGCCCAACGACGCCCGATTCGGCGCTCATTTCACTCAATGTACCTTCTCCGCATGCGCTAGCGGTGGTCTCCCCGTGCGCAGGGCGCGTGACTGGGTATCACTGTCCAGGTCGACGCTGATGCTCAAATTTGTTTGTTTCTTATGTGCTTTCTTTCCTATCAAGACAAACTCGAAGTCTCTTTTGCTAGCGTATTCGCCTTTGAGAAGATGCTTCCACCCTTTGACTACTTCGAGCATCGGCGTGCCTGGTACGTCACTGAGTGCCTTCATGACTGTGTTGCTAACAAAGACAGCCGATCTAAGCAAGCACAACGCGCGGCACGCTTTGAAGCTCTTCCCGAAGTATATAATGGACCTCTGACCTCTGCAGATCGATCTATACTCTCCCGTCCAATCGCCGAACTCGTTCGAGATGTACAAAATTCTGTCATTTCCCCTGTTGATATCCTCCGCACCTATGGCAAAACAGCCAAACGAGCGCATGAGAAGACAAATTGTGTCACGGAATTGATGCTCCCTGAAGCAGAGACGTGGGCCGTACAGGATGTCAATCTCAAGGGCCCGCTTGCCGGGATCCCGGTATCACTGAAGGACAGCATCGCAGTCGGCGGTTTCGATGTGACTGTTGGCTATTCGAGGCATGCGAACAAACCCTACCCCGAAGACGGGATTATTGTGAAGCTTTTGAAAAAAGCCGGAGCTATCCCTCACGTCAAAACCGCGTTGCCTATCACGTTGCTTTCCTTTGAGAGCTCCAACTCACTCTGGGGTGTGGCCAAGAACCCACATAATCTCAAGTACTCCCCTGGCGGCAGCACCGGTGGGGAAGGAGCACTTCTCGCCCTCAACGGCTCCCGCATTGGCGTTGGCAGTGACGTGGCAGGGTCCGTCCGCGCCCCAGCAGCATGGTCCGGCGTCTACTCTCTCCGCTGCTCAACGGGCCGTTGGCCGAAAACGGGTATGAACACGTCTATGCCCGGCCAAGAAGGAGTACCCAGTGTCTTTTCTCCCATGGCTCGCACCCTCGATGACCTGGTCTACTTCACCAAATCTTTCATCGGCATGAAACCCTGGGAAGTTGACTACACAGTCCACCCCATTCCCTGGCGAGACTCAGACTATACCGCCATCGGCTCTTCCACAACCCTCCGGGTTGGTCTTATGACATCCGACGGCGTCGTCCCACCCTCTCCAGCCATTACCCACGCACTGTCACTCTGCACCTCTGCCCTCAAAAAGGCCGGCCATACTGTCGTCGACGTCCCTACCTCATCCTTCCCGTCCACCGCTACACCCGCCTATGGCCTCCAAGTTGCGTCAATGCTCCTCTGTGCCGACGGCGGCTCCACCTACCGCTCCTTCTTCCGCACCGGCGAAGCCACTGACCCTGGCGCCGCCCAGCTCCGCTTCTATGCCATGCTCCCGAAACCCATTCGCTACCTCCACTACCTCTGGGTGCGCTATGTACGCCGAGATCCCCTCTGGGCGTCTGTCCTCCGCTTCTTCGGCCCGCTGAGCGCCTTCCAGCAGTGGAGTTGGGTCGCGAAAAGGGAGGCGTTCCGAGCGACGTGGTTCGAATGGTGGAATAAGCCGGAACAGCAATTCGACTTCATCTTGTGCCCGGCAAATGCAACGCCCGCCTTACCGCACGGAGCAATGCACGACGCGGTGAGTTCATGTGGGTACACCTTTTTGTGGAATTTGCTGGATTATACAGCCGGGGTGGTGCCGGTGACGAAAGTGGATGCCAAGGAGGACAGATTGCCGAGCAACTTCAAAGCAGAGAATGGGATTGCAAAGGGTGCTTATAAGCATTACGATAGTGCAAAGATGGAGGGATTGCCGTGTGCAGTACAGGTTGTGGGGAGGAGGTTGCAGGAGGAGAAGGTGCTGGGGTGTATGAAGGTCTTGGAGGATGCGTTGAGGGAGGACGGCGTGGTTTATCAGCATTTGGAGGTTGATTGACACGGTTAGGACTGCTTATGATTATGGAGAGAATGAGAATATGTTTGTCAAGAATGGAGATGAATCGGGTTCCTTCCATGACATGATAATTTACGCAGCGTAGCTCTCCAGTAAAAGTTGCATAGATCGTGGGTAGCAATATGAACTTGGACCTTAAACTCGTCAACCAGAAACTTGGACTAAGCGGCCATTTGGCTTATAGTCATTTGAAGTGCAGCAACAGTCAGCTTGGGTTCGTTCACGAAAACGCGCGAGAGCCATTGAAGTGGTTCATGTGACACATTGGTCCATTGGTAGAAGTATGTTATACTTGTTGCCCGGAAGCGCGTCTCCAGACGTGCCGCGAAAGGGCCCTGAAATAAAGGCGCTCCATTCTGCCTCGCAGCAATGAACAGGACTCGGGGGGTGCATTGGGTGTGATGGCTCAGCCGCCCTGGGCGGTCGTTTTGGCGCCTAGACCAAAATACAACCCAATGAGGAGTGCCGAGTGTCGCGATCCACGTCAGGCCCTAGCTTTTCGACACGCTTGTTGATCAAAGTACCCCCTGAGTTGCCCAGGGTTTCAGCTTGCGGCTTTGCAGGCAAAAGCCGAAACCAAAACCACCACGCGTAAATCCTCCTCGTCCGCATCTATCTCAGCCTTTTATTGCGACCGTGGGTTTCCTCTCCTCGAGCCTCTTTCCTTCCATCATCAAATCTTTCTCTCCTCACCTGCCTTCCAATATGCCTTCTGTTCGTGGCTCTCGTTTGTGTATTTGGCTTGCATCATTTCTGTTCCTGACTAGTGAGTAGACCCGAAGCGAAATTCCCCTCACAAATCCCCTGGTTACATACTAAACATTTTGCTGGCAGCCTTTTTTGCAACCACGTCAATCGCCGACACATTTCCCTCCTCCACCTTCGTCTACCAAGGTGGCGACGATTCCAATTTCACCATCTCCATCAACGTCCCTTCTACCAACGCCCACGATGACCTCTACTTCCACATGGCTGGCCCCTGGAGCGGCAGCTGGTATGGTTTCGGCTTCGGCACTGGAATGGCCGGCTCTCTCATGTTCATCATGTACACATCAAATGACGGCACGAACGTGACCATCAGTCCCAGACTGGGCACCGGCCACGTCATGCCCCTATATACTGGAACTGTCGGTTATAGCCTGCTCGAGGGCAGTGGCGTTATCAATGACTCGTTGGGCCTAAATATGGTTGCTAACGTCCGCTGTACAAACTGCCGTTCGTGGGCTGGCGGACAGATCGATGTCACGAGCCATTCACAACCGATGATTTATGCTGTCGGGGATGAGAACGACCAGCTTCAGACGAATGATCACACAGCCACTATCCAGCAGCACGTTGGATATGGGAAATTTACCTTGAACATGGTGGCTGCGACCGGGGCTGGAGGCATTCCATCAGACACAAACCAACAAACAGGCGCGACGCACGAATCGGACGAGAATAATGGGCCAGGGCCTGGTAGGGCCATGCACGCCCTGTTCATGTGTGGAACGTTCCTCGTCCTCTTTCCCGCCGGCTATTTATTCCTCAGACTCTTCGAGCGAGTATGGATGCACATTGTATTTCAGTCAGCCGGGCTATTTTTCACTCTCCTCGGTGCAGCATCCGGCATTGCGCTCAGTATTAAAGACGATAAGGTCCGTTTGCATCCCGCATCTCCCACTTCCCCCCCAAAATCTCAAAGACACCATCACTGACTTCACTCTCCCTCGTTTAGAACCCCCACCTCAACTCCCCCCACCAAGCCATCGGCCTCATCGTCCTCCTCGGCGTTATCACCCAGTTCACCGCCGGCGTCGTCCACCACACCCTGTACAAACGCAATCAAAAGCCCACCCTCTTCGGCAAATTCCACCGCTACTTCGGCCCCGCCGTGATCGCCATTGGTGTAATCAACGGCATCATTGGCTTGAACTTCGCCGGCGACAATCACGCCATCATTGGCTATATCATCATAACTACATTCATGGTCATCATCCTCACCACGGGCTTGTATCTGAAGAAGAGACGCCAAGTGAGGAAGGGGGCGTTCAATAGTGCCGCAGCCCAGAATTTCAGGAACGGGACGATGGAGCCGCAGTATGCGGGCGTAGTGGCTGGTGACGGTTCATACTATGGTGCCGGAGGAGCGGCCGGACATGATGTTCCGTTGCAACCAGTGCAATTTCAGAGGGAGGAAAGTGGGTATGGGCAAAGTCAGGATGCATATTATGCTCCACCAAGCGGCCCACCGCCACCACAGTATGGCAACTTCCCCCAACACTGAAAATGGGGTCGGGGGTTCCGTGAGCTAGGAATATCGTGCTTTGAAAGCCACGCGCAATTTCAAGAAAGCTTTGTCGTCATGTTTTGTCGTTGTTTTGTGCGGGAAAAGCTATATGTGTGGGCCGGGGCAAATCATATGGCAAGGCGTCTGTCTGTCGTTGTATGGGGAACCAGGTTATGAAAATAGAAAGGGGAGAAAGGCGCGCAAAGGCCTGTTGCATTTTTCGGAGAATGTGATCCCTTTTTGGATTCTCTCTCTCCCCTTCGGTTTTTTAGTGTCCAGTAACGACCTCCACGGACCAGACCTACATTAAGGCCACAACCCGCCTCCAAACAAGATGGCCTCTCCCTCATCGCCCTTCCCCCGATTTCCTTCGGAGGACGGAGTGAGATCAGAAACCGCTTGGGGCGAAAGTGAAGCTTGCGACTGAGAGGGAAGGGTTCCCAGAGGTTTGGCGACGGTGGACAATGCGGCATATGAGGTGAGAGAGATCGTGATGAGCAATGGTGTGCCATGACGGGCCACAGGATTGGACTGTGTCACAGAAGAATGAGAGGATAGGACAAGTGAAAATTCTAGACTGCCATGACCGAATCAGTGTAATCGGGTAGCGCTTTTTAACCTCGATTTTGTACCCTTCAACCTCGCGCATGTTGATGACACATACGAAACGCCATTATCGTAGCATCTTGCGAACCGTGGCAGGGACAACTCTTTCAACGAGCCAAAAGAGATCAGAAACTCCTCTGGCTACTAGCTGGTTGCTGATCCTAGGCGGTTTCGCAAAAATAGCTAACTACTCGCCTCAACTCAGAACCGCACTGGCACCATGAGTCTAGGGCTGTTTCTTACTCTTAAGCTCTGCAGACTCGAAAGTCGCGTTGAGCAGCAAATGGCACAATGTCCCGTCTGCCAAAGGCTGCAGTGTGAGTCAGGAAAGAATAATGTTGATTGCATCGGTAACTAACGATTTCTATCTGGGTAGGGAAACACGCTCAGGCCGCCCACGAATCTTGACTCTTGCTAGCCTACCTTGCTCCGATAAGTATACGCTGACGCTGGCATATAACACTGATTCCCCACGGCTTGCCAAAAATTGCCACCCAACTTCGCAGCTCGCAGCCTCAATCTGTGCCAGTCAAATTAATCTGATGCCAAGGCCGACAAACAAGATCTCCGCCGGTGTATCGAACCCTTCCGCAACTCGATCTCCAGACTTGCGTCAATTTTGGGGCCGTGATGCACAGCCTGAATTTGCCTAGATGGATCTTTTCATCTCGGTGCGAATTCAGAATGCAGTCCGTGCACGTGAAATATTCACTAGGCATAATCGGAGCTTGGCCAAGCTAGCCGCAGGCTAAAAAATAGTTCAGCCACAATCTCGCATAATCTTCGAACGTCGACGCGTCAAGCCTCTTCAGACGAGAGTGTATCGTCATCAAATGGCCAGCAGGATAGCAACACGGCACATTTTGATATCTCATCGTGGAAGAAAGGGGCGCTGTGATGTCTTGCGGAAGCCACTTGGAAAGTGACTGTTTCCAACAGCCCGTTCCAGACAACATTTTTCGGCTCCGTATGGCCACAAGCTCAAACAGAAGTCAGCACACATATCCTCACAATCTTGCGGAACTTCAACATTTCGAGACTCTTCAGACACGAATGTATCATGCAAAATAGTCCGCAGGGACAACTCGTTCGTGGATCACTTCTGGTCCCGTTCATCATGCAAAGGCGGGAACATGGGTGAGGTCTTGTTAATCCGGAGAGACGTACCTGGAGAGTGATGATGTCAACCGGTTTTCCTCAGACAGCCCTTTCTGACTCCAGTCCTCGAATCTTGGAAAATAAGCAGGCCATGAGAGCCTCTTAGAGGTGATGAGATGGTTATCTGTGTGCACAACGTGCAGAGAAAGGGTCAGCCAATAACCTATAACAGGTTTGGGAGATATGCAGGTGTCAAAGGGTATTTCAGAGGTTGTTTTATCCATCATTAATGATCAGTGTTACCACAGTTGTCGGGAACTTAGTTCCTCTCATCATAAAAAGGGAGGGCACGATTATGTTTATGGGCTTACCTTGTGGTAATAGTCAGCAACCCATCGCGGGTGACTTCGCCTTAACGTTATCAGCTTGGGGATTTATCAGTATGGATGCAAAGCAGGGTCAGCATTCCACTTGCGCCAGTTTTGGGAGATTTGGAAGTACCCAAAGGTACTTCAGACGGAGACGCGGCATCAAGGCGCTTAGAATGGTCAGATGC